>MCHG01000141.1_pt1 | contig 36997 bp, 33 predicted proteins | sample 787351 | NCBI WGS metagenome assembly MCHG01 (sample SAMN05430296, study PRJNA330682) | permafrost metagenome | biome: Cold desert; feature: permafrost; material: soil; isolation source: enrichment culture inoculated with soil incubated with H2/CO2 at 20 degrees... ... | reverse complement strand
TTCTTACTGATGACGGCGTCGAGCGTCGCCTGTGAGTCTTTACTTAACCCCTGCAAATGCTTGACCCAAGGCTCCAAGAACAAATGAGCTGTCAGATAAGCCGACACCGGGTAACCCGGGATCCCGAAGGTTGGCTTGCCTTGAACTTCTCCTAAGACCACGGGTTTACCTGGTTTGATGGCAACTCCGTGCAGAAAAAGGGTCCCAAACTTTTGAACCATATGAGAGGTATAGTCATCACGTCCTTGTGAGGAACCGGCGATGATGACCAACATATCCTGAGACGCCGCCATCGCGAGAATTGCTTCTTCTAACAGCTTGGGCTGATCTGGTGTTATCGGCCAAATCGTCGCCGTTCCGCCCCATTCCTCGACTAAGGACGCAAGGACTGTGGAATTACTATCCACAATATCGCCAACCTGAAGGGTCGCCTCCGGTGACCGGATTTCATCGCCGGTCGGCATGATCCCCACGCGTGGCTTAGACCGTACTTCTACCTTCAAAACACCGGCTGCCAGGAGTGCGCCCTGATCCTGGGGACGAATGCGATGATGAATTGGGAGAAGTACTTCCCCTTCCACAATATCTTCCCCTACGGGCCGAACATGATTATAAGGTACGACCGGGGCCTGAAGCAAGATTCCGCGCTCACCCAATTCCAAGACGTCTTCGAGCATGACGACGGCGTCCATTCCCTCAGGAACAGGGTCCCCTGTATCCACTTGAATGGCTTGAACTCCAAGTTCTAACCAACGAGGCTCCCGCTCGGATATCCCGTGAGTATCTTTGGCTCGAACGGCATAGCCATCCATCGCTGACGCCGCAAAATGAGGAGAGCTTCGCTTGGCTCGAACGATCGTCCCAGTAATTCTATGCAGCGCTAGGCGCACATCCACCGATTCATTTTTCGGCACACAGCGCTCAGCGAGCTTGTCCATCATCAAGGCCAATCCTTCTTGCCAAGCTGTGTTTTCTAAATATATTTGGCGTTCCAATTTCCTTTGCCTCCCCTTTTCAAGCAGTTTTCTGTCGTTTATCTCAAGAGCCGAAAGGATACTACTTTTCCTGCTTCTAGTCCATCAGTATCTAAAGGTATGTGCACAATCGCATCGGCTAGTACCATCGTCCGAATTAAGCCGGATTTTCCTCGAATGGGTTCGAGTAGCCATCCTTCGCCGTCGGGGATAAGGCGTACACGCACAAACTCCTCTCGACCACTTCCCGAATATAGATTCTGGGTTAACTTACCCTTGGGAAGAGGATCAACCTGAGGGTGTAACACCGATCCATCTAACCAGGGACGGACGATGGCGTCAAAAACAACCATCGCGGAGGCAGGGTGTCCAGGGAGCCCAAATATCAGTTTGTCATCCACGACTCCACCGATCGTCGGTTTACCAGGTTTAAGGGCTAGACCGTGAAAAAGCAGTCCAGGCTCTCCTAGCTCGCCAATGAGCTGCGCGGACAGGTCACGAGTCCCTACGGAGCTTCCCCCAGAGAGTAAGACGATATCATTTTCCTTTAACATTCGTGTAAGCATTGTGCGGAGTTCCTCAAGGTCATCTTTCACAATACCATAATGATGAGCCTCAGCGCCACTCGCTAGGGCTTGTCCAAGGAGGGTATAACCATTAATATCCCTTGATTGACCCGGTTTTGGGTCTTGATCGGGAGGAAGAATTTCATCTCCGGTCGAGAGAATTCCAACGCGGAAACGGGGCAATACTGGAACGGATATTTTCCCCAGGGCTGCCAACAACCCCATTTCTTGGGCCCTAATTCGGGTGAATTGCGTAAGAATAACTTCCCCTTCGGTGACATCTTCCCCAAGGTCGATCAGATTCTCCCCGGGTGCCACAGCCTTCGTGACACCATAAAGTTCCTCCCCAAAGTGTTCGAGACGTTCGATCATGACGACAGCATCCGCTCCCTCAGGAAGCATTCCCCCTGTAGGCATCAGTATTCCTGTCCCTTGCTTCAACGCTTCCGTTGGAGCCTCTCCCATCCGCACTTCCCCATAACATTGTACCAACGCTGGCATACTTTCACTGGCTCCAAACGTATCTGCAGCCCGAACGGCCATCCCATCCATCGTCGATTTGCGAAAATGAGGGATAGCACAGGTTGCCGGTATATCCTGAAGGAGTATACGTCCCAGTGAATCAGCCAACGGGATCGTCTCAACGCGCTGATAAAAGGAGTGCATATAAGGTTTTAAGGCTTCAATTGCCTCAGCCAACGTTTTGACCTTGAATAATTCACTACTGTTTCCCATGTTCCATGACACCTTTCGTGATCATATTAGTCCTAGTCCGATATTGTTTGTAGCTTATTTCACAGGATCTCAAATCGCTCAAACTCCATGGACTGCAGATCCACTTGTAACCAAGCATGGCGCAAGGAAGGCGTTCGCCCGACCAGTAGTTTTACTCCCTCAGCCACACTAAGGCTTGCTAAGACAGCAGGAGTAAATGCAGGGTTTCCCCACGTGCTCTCAACTCCCTGTTCCCCGCGCCCATATAATTGTAAAACACTAAAATCGCCCGGCAAACTCACGCCTATTTGGCCAAACCAGCCTGCAATACTGGCAAATACCAACGGAAGGTTCATTTGGTGACAGACTCTTTCTAACTCGACACGAACGTGCAACGAGTCGAGAGCGTCAAATACTAAGTCGACTTCTCGAAACAATTCAGGACCCTTGGCCTCCACAAACCAGCCTCTCACAGCATCGACCTTAACCTCTGAATTCACACTCTTGAGTCGTTCCTGCGCCGCTGCCACTTTCCATTGCCCCACATTGAGCTCTGTCGCCATAATTTGACGGTTAAGATTGCTTACTTCCAAACGGTCACCATCAATTAGCACTAGACGACCCACACCAATCCTAGCGAGTTCTTCTGCGATATACCCCCCAAGTCCTCCACACCCCACGATGGCTACACAGGCTGTGGAGAGCTTGAGCTGATCCTCATCCGATAAGGTTTTTCTATTTCGAGCGTAACGACCTTCTAATTTCATTTAGCCCCCTCCAACAGGTGGAAAGAGTGCAATGGTATCTCCATCTTTCAAGATATGTTGTTCATTTACATTTCGCCCATTAACAAGGCAGATGGCAACTTCCTCCGGCATGATGTGTAAAGGTTCTAAGACATCAATAACCTTGCTGTTTTCTGGAAGCTCTCTCTCCTCAACTTTAAAGCGAGCATCCCGAAACGTAGCAAATAGTTTGACTGTCACAAGCACTCTAGCTCCTCCTCTCAACAAACATGTGACTTTAAAGGTGATCGATCGCTTTTGCTATTTGAAATCGTTTTGTTCACAATTATATCATGAAATTTAAGGGGAGACCCCTAAAAGGTCCCCCCAATTTTTCTGATTACTTGGTACTAAATTCCTAAGATATTTAGACGCTCAGGGGTTGGCACACCTGCAACATCCCATCCACGTTCAGCATAGTACTGAGCGAGAAGTTCTGGCAAGTTATGCATTTGACCTTTTGAAGGACCATCAGCAATCGGATCGTTTAACAAACGTTTAGGCAAGGTATCATCCGCAGCTGAGTATCCGACTCGTAAATTGTGCACACGCTCAAGATTCCAGATCCGTTCTCCACACGCTAAAAGTTCTTCATCGGTATAATTAAAACCAGTTACAGCATTTACCAGTGCTGCGTAATCCGTTAGGCCCAGTGCGAACGAAGAGAATAGACAGAGTCCTACGGAATCAATGACAGCTGTAAGGTCTTGGAAAATTTTAGTCCATGTCGCTTTTCCTTCCAAGGAATTCCGATCGAGCTTTTGAGGAAGCCCTAAAATTTCTGGCGAAATCATATACCCACGAACATGACATCCGCCACGGTTACTAGTTGCATAGGATAAAGCTTGCCCCTGAACGCCACGCGGGTCGTAGGCTGGTAATTCTTGTTTCTTAACGCTCATGGACAGTTCTGGGACACCATAGCTTTCTGCAAAGTTATACGAACCCATCGCCATTTTGGCGCCCAACCCTTCACCATAAGCAATTTTACGTACCCATTCAACCATTCCTTGGGCATTACCAAACTCAAGCGGTGTACCATCGAGTTCTTCTGGCTTAATATAACCGCGTTGAACGAGTTCCATTCCTGCTGCGATTGTCCCACCGACTGAAATCGTGTCTAAGCCTAATTTGTTACACAAATCATTCGCCTCATGAATTGCATCATAGTCATGAATACCACAGTCTGAACCAAAAACCCAGACGGTTTCATATTCTGGGCCAGCCCCTTCCTTACCGTCCCATTTGTTATAGCGACCACAGGCGATGGGGCAACGATAGCAAGGATGCTTCTTGACTAAGTATTTAGCGGTCATAGTTTCTCCGCTGATTAAATCCGCATCAGGATCATAGGATTCCTGGAAGTTATTGACTGGATATATTCCAGTTTCATTAATAATATTGACGAGTACAGCCGAACCATACGTCGGTAGCCCTTGCCCAGTTACACCATTTTCCCTAATTTTCTTCAATACATCACTAACGACATTCTTCATCTGGTCAGGATTAGCATTTTCTACTTTTCCGGTTCCACGGACTACGATCCCTTTAACATTCTTAGATCCCATAACTGCGCCTACCCCAGTACGCCCTGCAGCGCGGTATAGGTCATTCATGACCGCTGCCATTAAGGAAAGATTTTCCCCAGCAGGTCCGATGGCTAGTACTTTCGCTTTGTCATCCCCAAATTCCCGCACTAAAGCATCGGTAGTTTCATAAACATCCTTACCCCAAACCTTGGCAGCATCCTTAATTTCTACTAACCCATCCTTAATCGAAATGTACACAGGGTGGTCTGATTTCCCTTCCAAGACAACCATATCATAACCAGCAAATTTTAGCTCCGCACCCCAATGTCCCCCAGAATTCGAAGACGCAATAACGCCATTTAGTGGTGACTTTGTCACAACCATGTACCTTGATGGCGTTGGAGCGTTCGTTCCAGTGAGTACCCCTGCAGCAATAAAGATTTTGTTTTCAGGGGAGAGCGCATCAACATCTGCGGCTACCTCATCACAAAACATTTTCCCTGCAAGCCCGCGCCCGCTCAAATATTTTTTAGCAAGCTCCATATTTAAAGGCTCAGTACTGGTTGTTCCTTCCGTGAGATTAATACGTAATACTTTTCCGGTATATCCACCCATGAATCTTCCTCCTCTTTATTAGTTAATATTTTGCTAAACCATTTCTTTAGGGCCGATAACTTACCCACTCCCCCAAAGCAATCTCAACTATATTATATAGCAATTAACATGCCAAATTATTAATTTCAGAATTAAATTCTTAATTTTCGGATAAAGCTGAAATAAGCAAAGAAGAACAAATCAAAACAAAGCAAAACAAACAATGTTTTATGAAAAAATTATAAATTACTGATTTGGCTTAAACAATCCAGATTATTTTGCATCCCTATTGTTCCACATTTGATCGTTATGCCTATTCGATATGTTCCATAATAGAACAGTATTGGTAGCATTATTCTTTCCAGGCTGTTGTTTGATTGAAATAGGTATGATATTCTAAATCATAATAATTCAAAATACACCATGCCTAGGAAGGGGACTGAAAGAGTTATATGGAAAACCATTGGAAACGTTTTATTAATGGTGAAAGCGTTGAATCAGAAGTAACCCCTTCCATCTATCGTTCTTGGCAGAGAAGCTTAGATTATAATGTTGACCATACGCTAGTATCTAACCAGGATATTCTATCGACTCCAAACCTCAGCAAGCGTCGAGAGGCCCAAGAATCCCTAATCCGCGCGGGCGAACCCGTGCTGCCATATATTTTCAGTTTGCTTGGAAACACAAATTATACCGTTTTATTAGGTGACAACGATGGCTACATAATCGAGGCCATCGGTGACGCGCCCTTTATGAGTAAAGCTCAAAAAGTGAATCTAAGTCCTGGCGCCAGTTGGCGTGAGGAAGTCCGAGGGACCAATGCCATTGGAACAGCCCTCAGTGATAATGCACCTATCTCGGTTTTCGGTTGGGAGCACTTTGTACACGATAATAACTTTTTGGCATGTTGGGCTGCTCCGATTCAAAATAGCTTAGGTGCCCCTATTGGCGTTTTAGATATCAGTGGGGAGGTCAGTCTAGACCGTCAGAAAATCTTAACAATTGCAATGATGGGCGCAAGCATGATCGAGAAAAATTTACGACTTTTTGAATTAGAAAATCAGTTACGATTCTATAAAGAAGGAGCCAAGTTAGCCTCTTCACTACTACAACAAGGATTTATCGCCATTGATCAACACGGCATCGTTACTAACATTAACCAGCTCGGCGCCGCACTGTTGGGGCGCAAAGCTGAAACAATCGTTGGTGAGCTTGCAGCTGATATTTTCAGTACTCCCAAAGGGTGGATGTTAAGCGGTCATTCTCTGGATCTCCAGATAAAAGATTGCTCAGGGAAAGACATTTCGTCTCATTTAAATCGTGTAGTCAATGAAGCCGGTCAATCGTTGGGTGCTGTCGGAACGCTTCAACCAACCAAAGCTCCCTCATGCCTGTCCGATACATTATGGATCGGACAAAGCCAGCTTTCACAGCGCACTCTAGCACGAGCTTCGAAGGTCGCCTCGACACATTCCTCCGTGCTCATTCACGGAGAAAGCGGAACGGGAAAGGAAATCATTGCCCGAACAATCCATCAACTCAGCCCACGGTGCGAAGGCCCTTTTGTGGCTTTAAATTGCGCCTCGCTCCCTCCTTCTCTCATAGAGAGTGAATTATTCGGCTATGTTGAGGGTGCTTTTACCGGAGCACGCCGTGGTGGGAAACCTGGGAAATTCGAATTAGCCAATAAAGGGACTATCTTCCTCGATGAAATTGGAGATATGCCCTTAAATGTCCAAGTAGCACTCCTTCGAGTACTTCAAGAAAAGGAAGTTTGCCGGATCGGAGATACAAAAGCTTTAAAAATTGACGTTCGTGTCCTTGCGGCGACACACAAAGATCTCTCTGACCTTGTTTCATCAGAGCAGTTCCGCTTGGATTTATATTATCGCCTAAAGGTCGTCACCTTGGAATTACCGCCACTGCGTGACCGTCCCGAGGATATTTTGGACTTAGTTCCCTATTTTATCCGCAAAGCTTGTGAAGCGTTTGATAGCCCAATACTAGGAATTGAAGAAGAAGTTTATGCTCATTTATCAACCCATCTTTGGCCAGGGAATGTCCGTGAACTTGAAAACTGTATTGAAAGCATGGTGGCCTTAGCAGACGGACCTATTCTGACTGTAACCGACTTACCTGTTGAATTCCAAAAGTCTACCTTGGAAACCGAAGCCGAACCCGAACACTTACTGGATCAACAGACCAAACACGCCATCAGCTATGCACTCACCCAAACCAAAGGAAAAATCGCCCCCGCTGCTAAACTTCTAGGAATTGGACGAAATACACTTTACCGCAAGATTAAAGAGCTAGATATAAAGTATTAGCTTTGGAGCGGAAAAAACGCGTAATGGGGACCGCGTAATGGGGACGGTCCTTTTAACACACTTTAAAGTGTGTTAAAAGGACCGTCCCCATTACGCGTTTTTTCCGCCGTCGTCATTGCCAGACTCGGCTTTAATTCGCGTTCCTAAAGGTCCCTTCTCGCCACCCTTGGCTACAGGGCACTTGTCCATCCTTAGGACCCTCATTTCTTCCCCATAAGTTTCAATAAGGCCTTCATCAAATCATCCGGCGATGGAGGGCACCCTGGAACCTTGAAATCCACAGTTAACACTTTATCGATGCCTCCTGCACTGGCATATGCTCCCTTAAAGACTCCACCATTGATGGCACAATCTCCTACCGCCATGACCCATTTCGGGTTAGCCATCGCTTCATAGGTTTCATGGGCAGCCGCTAACAACTGCGTGGAGCCTGTTCCGGTGCACATCAAAAGATCCGCATGACGGGGTGAGGCTACGAAATCAATTCCTAAATGCTGATGATCATAAATAGAATTACCTAAGGCCGTCATTTCCCAATCACAAGCATTACAGGAACCACAAGCGAGGTGCCGAATCTGAAGAGACTGCCTAAAACTCGCTGGTAAATCGGACGATATAGGCGACATTCGTTGTTTTCTGCCCTTTTCAGTGAGACGCCCCATAGTTAACTTACGTAGCAGCAACTTCAACATATTATCTCCTCTTTTCTGCTAACGGTCACAACAACTATAACACAATTCAAAACTCTTATTGATTAACGGGAAATCCGGTACAATATTGCCCGGTACAGTGAGCGGTACAGCAGGCCAGTTGGCATAGCTGGCAGATCGAACCCGGCAACGGTAGATTTTACCCTCGTCATCTAGCATGAGCCAAATAACATCCGTTCCTCTAGGAGACTCTACACACCCCCATGCGGGATACATCCGTTTGAATTTATCGACATCTATGGCTTTTAGCTTATCATAATTGAACTCTGGCCCCTGCATCGCTTCGCGCAGTAAAGTAGTAAGGAAGCGAAAACTCTCTCTCGTTTCCTTAACCCGTACCATCAACCGGGACCAAGCATCTCCATCCTGTTCAACCATTGATTTCACCTTAAGTTCAGGATAAAGCAGGTGGGCATGGATTTCTCTCCAGTCATTGGATATACCTGAAGCTCGTGCAGCCGGCCCTGTAACTCCCAAGTCAAGGGCATCTTCTGCCTTTAATACTCCAGTAGTGACCGCCCTCTGTCTAAAGCCGTCATGTTCCAGCAGCAAGGGTATCCATGCTTCAAAATCTTCGGAGAGCTCAAGTAGTCTGTTCAGAATAGCTTGACTATCCTGTGACCCGGGTATTGACTTCATGCCTCCAGGCACGACCACCCCCCGTAAGAAACGGTGCCCGAAGAATTCCAGATTTAAGCGTTGAAGCTTTTCTTTGCTTTGAGAACCATTGGCATTCCCAAGTGCAAAGCCGACTCCCGCACACATATTACCTATATCTCCAATATGATTGTAAGCGCGTTCTAATTCAGCGAGTATCGTTCTCCATAACATAACGTCTCGGGAAACTTCTACGTTAGCAAGTTTCTCGACAGCCTCACAATAAGCAAGCCCATGACTTAAAGCACATACTCCACAAATTCGTTCAATGATACGCAAGCCGTCTTCAATACTTCTTCCTTCAACGAGTTTCTCAATTCCTTTGTGAGTATAAAAAAGCTGGGCTTCTAAATGCAGAACGGGTTCCCCGATAGCGTAAAAACGAAAATGCCCCGGTTCAATGATTCCGGCATGGATCGGGCCCACTGGTACTTGGAACATTCCTTCCCCATGCATTTCTGGAAATACTAGAGGAGCCCGTTTAAACTCCTTACATTCTTGTCCCGCTTTGTAATCCTTACGCAAGGGATGGAATCCTTGAGGCCAACCTGGATGTAAGATCAACGAGCGCGGATCAGGATGTCCGACCGCCTTTAGCCCAAAGAGATCTTGAGCTTCTCTTTCTGACCAGTTCAGTGCTGGAAAGACCAAGGCGAGCGTTGGAAATTCCTCTTGGATTCCTTTGGCGACAAGCGTCAGTGAAAAATCCTTTCCCGGAAAATGGAGAACCAAGTAGAGACAGAATCCTCGCCCCGACTGTCGCTCATCATTAACAACATGCGTTAACCAAATTGGACGTGGCTTGATCTCTAAACAATAGGTCAATATTTCTGGAAGATCGCGGGGGGGCACGTCGACAATCCCCTCACGTTCCTTCCACTCTACAATCTCTGTGGCTGGGTAACTATGATAACTCTCTAAATACTCTTCTAAGCCTAGCATCCTAAACTCCTCCCAATATCACTTCCACGACCTGATTTAGTACCTGATTTAAACTTTGAGGAATGAACAAACCCAAGAAAAGAACGACCAAAAGAGGAATCGCTAGGGCAAGTGTTCTTACACTCTCTCCCGACTGTTTCTGGCTACTTGGCTTCCCATAAAGCATCTGGAGGAAATGATAGAGAAACCCTGCAAAGATCACTGTTAGAAATAGAATACTTAAAAAGCCTAAGAGTGGATGGCCTGTTTTAAATAGCCCGGATAAGATGCTAACTTCTGAGCGAAACGTTCCAAAGGGGGGCGTTCCAGTAATACTTAATAATCCCAGAACCATGATTATCCCAGTATAAGGCCAAACTTTCAAGATTCCACGAATCATAGAAATTTGCCTTGTTTCCGTCTTTTGTACCAAGCTCCCAACAATGACGAATAGATTTGCCTTGGTTAGGCCATGAAGCAAGAGATGGAGTGAGGCCCCCCAAACTGCTTCCTTAGTGCCCAAGCCAAAACCGATTGCTAAAATTCCCATGTGTTCAACACTAGAATAGGCCAATAATCGTTTGATATCTTTTTGCAATAAGATAAACCCAGCCATTAGGGCGAGCGATAAAAATCCAAAACTCATCAGCATCGTCCCCACGAAATCCGGACCTAAAGCGGTCAAGCGAGCTATACTGTACCACCGCAAAATTGCATAGAGAGCACAGTTAAGTAAAACTGCGGATAACAAGGCACTCACTGGTGAAGGGGCCTGACTATGAGCATCCGGAAGCCAGGCATGCATAGGAGCGAAGCCTACCTTTGCCCCATAGCCAACGACCGCAAACAACACCCCAAGTCGAAATAAAGTGGGGTCTAACTGACTGGCTACGCTTGGGAGCATTCGCCAATCCAAGGCGCTTAAGCTCTGACCCAAGAGTGGTGAGGCAGAGGCAAATAGCAACATTGTTCCCAGTAAAGCAAAACTGATACCAACTACGCATAAAATCACATATTTCCAAGCGGCTTCAATTGCTGGCTTGTTTCGATAGAAACCAACCAAGAGAGTCGTGGCTAAGGTTGTCCCCTCAATCCCTACCCAAATGATCCCCAGATTTGGTGTGCTTACGACCAAAAGCATTGTTGCCATAAAGGTCCATATCCAGAAATAGTACCACCTCAGTCTCTCCCTCGGAAACTTCATCTCACGAATTTCTTCTTCCATATACCCAAATGAGAAGAGAATAACATAAACAGCAATCACAATAATAACGCCAAGCAGCAAAGCACTCAGTGCATCCCAATAAAATATGCCTGAGCTATCGCCGTAAGACCCTTGGCTTAACGTTTGTCTTATGGTCCATCCTCCACTAACCGTCAAAATCGCTAGGGCCACGCTGTTCAATAGTCTTAAGTAGGAATCCTTTGACGAAAATAGCATTCCTATTGCCGCGATTACCGCCACTCCAATAAACATCGCATATTATCCTTTCAATGACCTCATGTGATCAACATTTAACGAATTATAATTTTCCAGCATTTGTTTAGACAAAATTCCAACAATCACAATCCCAACGAGAATATCAAACGCCGCCCCAAATTCCACTAACAAAGGCATACCTTGGGTTAGGAAAAATCCTGCTAGGAATATTCCATTGTCTATGAGTAAGATTCCTAATACTTGTACAATAGCGACCTTACGGGTCATCATTAACAAAAGTCCATGGAAGATAAGTGCTAAGCCAATGGCTAACCCGTTACGAAAGCCTGGCTGTGATAGTGCCATCAAGGGTTTTGTCACTTCATAGGCTATGAGAGTTAAGGCTCCAGCAACCACTAAAGTGGAAGTGCGCTTTAAGAATATTTCACCCACCCACTCTGTCTTCGATTCTTTTAGAACGCGTCGTAAAAGTATGGGGATAATCCCAGCCTTAGCTATTAACAACAGCACACCGAAAATGATAACCTCCAATTCATGGTTATGTATTCCTTCTGCTATTAACAGTAGCGAGACGAAAACGGTTTGTAACGTCCACCAATTCAAAGCTTTTTTCACCCGGGAACTATAGACCATGGTCAGTCCGCTGGTCAAAATAATAAGCAGTACTAGATTTAGACCGTTCTCAGAAATTCCTGTCAATTAAATCTGCCCCCTTATAATCCAGAGTGATATCAAGGCCAAAATGGCAGAAGCCGTGCTTGTTGCCAAATAATGGGGAGCTCGGAAAAGTCGCCTTTTAACATAGAGACTCTCCACAGTGGCAAAGAAGAATCCCAGAACGGCAACCTTAACTCCAGCGAAACCCAAACCCCAGAGTAATCCCGCTAACCCGTTACTTCCAGAGATCAGCCCACTAGGCCAAACGATCTGAGCCAACAAACTAATCAATAAGATTTGCTTGACCTGTTCAGCAAAACTAAGCAGAGCCAGTGAAGTCCCTGAATACTCTAACAGCATTCCTTCATGAATCATGGTTAATTCTAAGTGTGTATCTGGGTTATCCACCGGAATTCGTCCCATCTCCGCGATGCTAACCATCCCTAAGGATAGTAAGATCAATATTCGAGGGATAAACATAGTTGATACACTTTGCAATCCAACCGCGATCCCTTGTAACGAGGTTACCTCAGTAATAAAGGCTAACCCGATTAACCCTATAAGCAAAGCCGGTTCCGTTAATAATCCCACAAAGAGTTCTCTGCTCGAGCCCATCCCTCCGAACGTTCCCGCCCCCTCTAACCCTGAAAGGGTTAAAAACAAGCGCACTAAACCAAGGCTTGCTCCAAATAAAAAGAGGTCTCCCCAGCTACTTAAAGGCGCCCAGCCCCAAGCATTTGGAATAACGAGCCCAGCCATTAATGTGCCTGCTAGAGCGATCCGTGGCGTAAGCAGAAAAATCCAGGAGGCATGTTCAGAGACCAATTCCTCCTTCTTCAGCAACTTCCGTAAATCCCTATATGGTTGCAGAATTGATGGACCCTGCCGCATCTGCCAAAACGCTTTACTTTTTTTAATGAAACCTTGAAGAAGTGGAGCAGCAACTAAAAACAAGGCCAAATGTCCTAAACCCATAAAAAGACGGGTTAGTATTATCAATAATTCGTCCATTTCTTCCCTCCTAACGTCCTAAAATCAAAACGACGACGACCGTAACTAATAGGTAGCCTAAATAAAGGTGGATGCTACCCGCTTGTAATTTGAGGATTTGAGACGACAACCAAAGGATCCCGCGTATAGCAGGTCGATAGAAAATATCTTCAAAGACTTCTTTGATCTTTCCTTCATACGTCAGAGAACGTAGGCTGTAAGGCGTTCCAGCAAAATCCCCTTCCACATGCCGGTGTGAACCCAATACTTTAGCAAAAAGGATTCGAATGGGATTTGTTAATCCGCCGGCTGTATATTGCATACTTGGAGTTAAGGGTGCTCCACAATTCCAAGTAGCTGTAACTCTCCTCACTCCTCGTTTACTTAGAAGTATAACCACCCCTAAAAGCAAACTAAAGACAATCAGATAAACGGAAGTCATGAGAATAGGCTTCCCTATGACAGACACTATCCCTAGAGTTTCACCCTTTCTTAAAACTACAAGAGGCAAATTAATTAAGCTTAAGGTAGTGGAGGGCCAAAGTACACTTAGCACGGCTAATCCGCCAGCTATTAATGGTGCGATATATTGAATAGGGTGTACTTCTCTAGCCTTTTCTGCCACAGTGGTACGGGCTTGCCCGAGGAAGGAAATTCCATACCACTTGACAAACGTAGCCATAGATAGTCCCCCCACCAGGGCAAGAATTCCGATAAACAAAGGCAGAAGGACTTTACTCCAGCCATTGGCCAGATGAGCTGCGTTCACCCACAGGGATTGAAATAGCATTAATTCCCCCCAGAAGCCGCCCAAGGGAGGCAAGGCAGTGATTCCTATAATTCCAAGCAGCGCTCCAAGACCCGTCTTCGGCATCCGTTTAAGCAAGCCGCCTAAACGCTCAAGGTTCCGTGTATGAGTCGCCTGAATAATATTACCAGCACCCATAAAAAGTAGAGATTTAAAAAGCATGTGTTGCAAAGTATGCCAAAAGAAAGCGATCAGCGCTAAATCCATGGCCCAAGCATTATTCCAGGATCTTGCCAGAAAGGCACTGCCTAAGGCCATGCTAAGAATTCCGACATTTTCTATCGTGGAAAAAGCAAGTAATTTTTTCAGATCTGACTGCACAGAAGCAAATAGGATCCCAACTAAGGCAGATAGTGCTCCGATCAGCAAAAATAACCAACCCCACCAGACCGGGCCAGGTCCCAACGTCACCCAGACCAATCTAAGAAAGAGATAGAGCGCGACTTTTACCATGACTCCAGACATTAGTGAGGAAACAGGACTTGGTGAGGCCGAATGGGCATAAGGCAACCAAATATGAAACGGTACAAAACCAGCTTTTATCCCTAAGCCAATAAAAAATGCTAGAAAAATAAGATTTAGCTGGATTATAGAAAGCGATGGAACGACGCCTGCCCATACGTCAAAAGAAAAGCTTCCGGACAAAGCATACAAATACAAAACAGCAGCCATCAAAAAGACTGTTCCGACATGAGTCATAATTAAGTAAATATACGCTGCTTTGTGATTCTGTGGGTCTTCATGTTCATAAAGAACTAAGAAAAAAGAGAACAGAGACATCATTTCCCAAGTCAATAAAAAGGTGAAACCATCATCCGCTAGCAATACTCCAAACATACTGCCAAGAAATAAGAACCAAGGAACATAAAAAGACCAAAGGGACTTCTTCTCTTCTTCATATTCCTTTAAATATCCTAGGGCATAGAGGGAAGATAAACCTTGTCCCAGGAGCAAAATAAAAAGGAAGAACATCGTCAGTCCATCCAATTTCCAAGTAAGTGAAAGTCCCGCTCCCGAATCCGTAAAGAAGCGTAATCCTATTTTGAGCCATTCCCCACCTCGGGAAGTCACAATAATACCCCAAATAAGTCCAACTCCAGCCAATGCAAAACTTAAGCTCATTAATAATTGACGAGCGGATCGGCTTTCCTTATTAACCATTGCTAGTTACCCCCTGATGACCTTTGATATGTCCTTGTAGTATGACATTCATCCGATCGTTTAATCCATTACTAAATGCACTACTAATTATATGCAACTACTGCATAAACATCAAGCAACAGAAAACGCCCCACTTACCTAACATTTGGAAAATGTCGCCAAATTTCGGTATATTTCTGTAAAAAACCTATAATTAATCCATAATGCATAAATATACATAAAAAAGAGGCGTCCCATTCCGTGGAAACGCCTCTTCATCTGAAGGAGTCAGTAGATTAGCCTACTTGTAAACCATAGTTTGAACAAAGTGCGCTCAAACCACCTGAGAAACCATTGCCCACAGCGTTGAACTTCCACTCTCCTTGATGACGGTAAAGTTCACAAACAACCAGCGCAGTTTCAACCGAAAAATCTTCCCCTAGATCATAACGCATGACTTCTTTTCCGTCGGTTTCATTGACAACACGCACAAAAGCATTTGATACCTGACCAAAGTTTTGCGATCTCTGCGCCGCCTCATGAATTGTAACGGCAAAGGCAATTTTCTCGACATGCACAGGTACAATGGCTAGATCAACCTTGACCTGTTCATCATCTCCATCCCCTTCACCCGTGAGATTATCACCTGTATGTTTTACCGAACTGTTTCCGGCGACAAGATTATTGTAATAAACAAAATCTTCGATACCGCCGGCCTTGCCATTTTTATCAAGCAAGAACACAGAAGCATCTAAGTCAAAGTCTGACCCACCAGAATACTTATTCGTATCCCAGCCTAAGCCAACGATAATCTTTGATAACCCAGGGTTTCCCTTTGTCAGGTCAATCTTTTGTCCTTTTTGCAAGCTGATGACCGCCGCCATAAAAACACCTCTTTTAACGTATTTTAGACTATAGCGATAGCCGAAGTTCGATGTTGGAATTTTTAACAACCTAAATCTGACCTCTGGCCTCTGATCTCCGACCTCTTGCCTTATACGTCTAACCCGAAATCTTTGCACAGTCCAGCTAGGCCATTTTGGTAACCGCTACCGATCGCATTAAACTTCCATTCAGTGTTATTTCGATAGAGCTCCCCTACAACAACGGCAGTCTCAACAGAAAAGTCTTCTCCGAGGTCATAACGAATTATTTCCTCACCCGATGCTTCATTGACAACACGTACAAAGGCATTGGAAACTTGCCCAAAGTTCTGACTCCGTGCTGCAGCATCGTGAATTGTAATTCCAAAGGTAATCTTTTCTACGCTACTTGAAACCAAAGCTAGGTCGATTTTGACCTGTTCATCATCCCCATCCCCAGCACCGGAGAGATTATCGCCAGTATGCGTCACTGAACCATCGGGACTCTTAGGGTTATTGAAAAAAACGAAATTCTTATCATCTGCAACTTTTCCTTCGGGATTCAACAAAAATACAGAGGCATCTAAATCAAAGTCTTTTCCACCATCATACTTGTTGATATCCCAACCAAGACCAATAATAATCTTTGTAAGACCTGGATTTGATTTAGTCAGATCGACTTTTTGACCTTTTTGTAAACTAATTGCCATAATAGATATCCCCCTTAAATATATTACTTTTATTACTGATATCGACGGACGAGTTCGCTTAAGGATCCATCATTCGTCCCTTCGCCTATCGCAGCGAATTTCCACTCATTATTATGACGGTAAACTTCTGCAACCACTAAACTTGTTTTGCCCGCATAACTGTCGGTTAAATTGAACTTACAAAATTCTTGATCATTGACTGGGTTTACAATTCGAATAAAGGCATTTGCGATCAGTCCGAAGTCTTGTTTGCGCTTCACGCAATCGTAAATATTGACGACAAAAACGATTTTTTGAACATTACTAGGAACATTGCTGAGATCTACTTGAATTTGTTCATCGTCTCCATCACCAGCACCAGTTAGGTTATCCCCACTGTGTTTGACACTTTTATCCCCGCTTTGAAGATTACCAAAATAAACTAATCGATCTTTCGAAGTTAGCTTATCCTGCGCGTCCAACAGAATGGCAGATGCATCGCAATCGACTGACGTAGAAGCTGCTCCCCCGCTACCAAAAAGTCCGCCGAGAAGTCCACCTGACTTTGGTTTTCCAGCTGATACTTCATCCCATCCAAGGCCCACCAAAATTTTTGATAAGCCAGGATTTCCTTTAGTTAAGTCTATCTTTTGTCCTTTTTGCAAGTTAATCGTTGCCACTGTAATCCCCCTTTTATAAAATAAACCTATTTCATTTTTTCTACACATTCACAACTATGAGCAAGCCCTCATGATTGTAATGATATCACATGAATGCTTTCGAAAAATCCTCATCTATAATGTTCACATAAATTTCACATTTTAACTTTTCACCCTTCGTTGATATACTCTTTCCTTATATACCATAGTTTACCATAACATAATACGTTATACAAACATTCGCAATCATAATAGCTTACTGCTTAGAAAGCGTAGCCTTTAACTCTAATGAGTCGTTCAGACTCCGCTCTCACTTGTATTACTGGGAGGCTCATGATTGACTTAAACGTCTAATCCGAAATCTTTACAAAGCCCAGCTAGTCCATTCTGGTAACCACTTCCAATGGCATTAAACTTCCATTCCTGGCCGTTTCGATATAGGTCACAAACTACAATTGCCGTTTCGATTGAAAAATCTTCTCCGAGGTCATACCGTAGTAGTTCTTCGCCGGATGCTTCGTTAACAACACGTACATACGCATTGGATACTTGACCAAAATTTTGGTTGCGTTCTTTCGCTTCGTGGATGGTAATACCAAAGGAGATTTTTTCGACGTTTGCCGGCACAATCGCGAGATCAATTTTTATTTGTTCATCATCTCCAGCGCCCGCGCCCGTCTTATTATCGCCAGAATGGATAACTGAACCCTCAACGCTCTTGGGATTGTTGAAGTAGATGAAATTTTTCTCATTGGTAACCTTTCCATCAGGACTTAACATAAACGCTGAGGTATCTAGGTCAAAGTCTTTTCCGCCATCATATTTATTAACATCCCAACCAAGACCAATAAAAATTTTAGTTAGACCTGGGTTTGTTTTGGTAAGGTCGACTTTTTGTCCTTTTTGTAAACTAATTGCCATAATAGCTATCCCCTTTCAATTTAAAACAGTTTACTTAAGTAGAATCTACATCCTTACTTGCCGTATCTGCAGCCTTTTTTAACGTCTTCCCATATAAGGAGGTACTGACACCACCTGATTTTACTTTTAAAGTCATTATACAACTATCTGCTTGGCAAGCGGCCACGGTACACTCTCTAAAATCTCTTCGGCAGCTTCAATTCCGCTTTTTTGCGTGAATCTAATCTTCTCCAAGCCGGATATTCCCTGTAAATAGAGAGAATATAGTTCGCCATGTGCTGGAGCAAGAGCCAGATCAGCAGCTTTAAGCATATCTAAGTCAAGTAACGAATCTCCTGCCGCGACAACACGGCTTATGCCGTCTTTGTCCTTGATATATTGAATGGCTGCTTTTTTGTTGACATTATGAGGAACTAGATATAGTTTTCTCCCTTGGACGGATAGCTCCCAGTTGTTTTCACTCGCCCAAAGCTTAAACGCCGCTAACTCAGTTAAGGGAATCTTTTCTCGATCTATTAAGCAATAATAAAACAGTTCATCGGCTAACTTTCCCGATTCCTCCTGCACCCAGGACGAGTGGGCGATTTCATCAAACTTCTTAATTAGATCCTGCGCAGCCAAACACTTATCGCTCCCCTTTATGACAAGCCGGGACCAGTCTCTATCTTCAACCCCTTCAGAAAAGATTGTCCCGCCGTTACTGGTTACGGCATATTGATGGGTTATGCCATAGCTCAGGAAATTAATCCGTTGATATTGAAGCTTTGTCCGAGTGGTTACGGGTACAAAAAGGACCCTTTGCGCAATTTCCTTAAGTACCTTTAAGGCGTTTTGAGTCATATAGGAAATAAATCGGTCATCCAGCTTTTCGACGGGCCTAATCTGTTCGTCGATTTCTTTGCTGATAAACGTTTTGTGCGAATAGATCAAGGTTTGGTCGAGATCACTGGCAAATAACATTGAGTCCTTCATCATAGTTGCTTCACCAAACCGCAACAGGAATAAGTAAGCCCAGGATACTCCTCAACTGGGATTCCTTTATCGTTGGCCAGCAGAAGAATGTGTTTCAAGTTCGGATTATCCATTTGGTCCACCAGAATCCTTTCCGGTAGTCGCCTTAGGAGAACCCTTGTTGTTTCTCCGATGCCTGGTTTGATAAAGTTAATATCCGTAATTCCAAACGTTTCCTGGATACGCTTTAACGCTTTCAAACCCTGCCAAGTCACCTCGACCCTGACCCCGTCCTCAACCCCAGGCTGAGCATCACTAGAGTCAACACCAGAGTGTCGTAATCCGAGAGTCTTAAATTGGGCGGAAATTGTGTCGACGAAGAGATTCGATACTTCCTTATCTAGAAGCTCCTTATAAAATCTAACTCCATGAAACTCATTCACTCCAATAAGATCCGTACGAAATACAGTGCGACTGACTAACCCGGAAACTGTTGAATTTAAACAAGCGCTCGGTATTAAATAGTCTTCTCTTGTGCCGAACGTCTTTACACAGTACCCAGGATCAGCAAGGACTGCTAAGTCATCATCTAACTCGTACCCATATTTGGCTTGGAACTCAGTGCACGCCTGACTCAACACTCTTGTTATCGCCCCTTTGCCTGTCCAGCCATCTATAAACTGTATCTTAGAATCGGGGTGATTTTGCAGAATATACAAGATAGCATTTTCGTCAATGCCCCTACCTCGAATGATTGAAATACTGTAATGAGGTAAATTTAGACCGTGAACTTCTAAGAGATATCTTTTAATTAACACTCCAATTGGCGTACCCGCTCGAGCAAGAGATACTAGAACCATCTTGGGGCCGTTTCGTTTTAAAATGAGTTCTGCTACAATCCCCACACCCGCTGCGACTTTGGAAGCACTTTCCCGAAGCGTGAGATGAAATAGATCAAGATACTCTTTGGTTGGCTCATATTCTATTGGAAGCATTTCCGAATAATGACCGCCAGACTGGACATTTTTCTCTCGTGTATACAAATCGGTCTCCACCAATAACCCATTGAGATTCTTAAGTAGAAAAATGACATCGTTCGATTTATAACTTCCTATAGGCAAAGGATCTGGTATACGATTCGCAACAATTTTATCGACCACCTTACGGCCACCTCTTTTCTTAATCTTTTTAGAAGAACACCATACCTCAACTAGATACAAGATATCTTTGAGGATGTACCATATACCAAAACTAAACGTGGTATGCCTAACTCACGGAAGGTATCTAACATGGACGTTAATCGCTCATGACTGACTTCTCGTTCAAAAAACACATACACCTCATCGTAATACTTGACGGGCACGTTATAGACATAATTAGTATTAGTGAGTTCGTCAGGATTTGCGAAGGAGAATCCATTTTGAATTCCGTAACCGGGTTTCGCGAAAGAATAGATCGGACTCTTCGTTGTGGTGTGAAAACTTACTCCCTTTCCCATGTAAGCAGAAACGAGCATAGGGAAATACATGAATTCGCCAGTCCCTAGACAAAGCGTCTTTTCACCAATTCGATCGCCCTTTAATTCTTCACCAATTCCCCTTGCTAAGGGCAGAATCTTCTGATGGTCCGATGTGGACAATCCAAATCTCCCGGTTAACGCTAGATACGGTGTATTATTCTTATAGCCTGATAAATCTTCAGAAAAAACCGGAACTAAATCAACTAAGTCGAGCAATTTCACCTCTGGATAAACATCGCATTTGCTGATATCCGGTCGCTTCATCTGCTTAAAGTGTTCAGATTGTTCACTAACTGGGTCACCACTTACCGTTATTTCCCCTTCTAGGAGGGAAGTTGTTAAGATTGTTATGTTCAATTGTTGCTCTAATTCTTTAAAATTCGCTCGGTTTTCTGCCGTTCTCCAATCAAGCAGCGACAGGACTACGTAATTCATCTTAGGAAATTTGGCGTGTATTGCTCGAATAATATTTAGTGCTGTATTTCCAGTCGTTATCTCATCGTCCACCAGGATGATTGTTTCCGGAGTTTTGAGCAATTCAGCGTCCCACGGGTAGCATCTATGATTCACAGCATGCGAATGATCTTCATTGAAATTAAGTTCAGCGGCCAACAGAGGTATTTGTTCACGAGTCGTGTGCAGGTAATGCGCCTTATCAAATAGGCTAAACACAGCATGGCCTAAGCCGGTTGCTGTTTCTGCAAAGCCTATAAATAAGCTCTCCTCGGGGAGGGAAATGAGAGGTCTTTTGATGACAGTTTCATAAACTGCTTCAGTATCCTCACGACTCTTCAGGGCCCTAATAATTGCTTGGGTATCGACATGGTCCACGCCATGAATTCTACTAAGGAATTGGACAGCCAGAGCAACCCCCGCGAGTAGGGGGACGAACGGGTCATTAGGAACGTGTTTGCCAAGTACTTTGCTGACAAACAAAAATCCTCGTTTCGTATTTTTCCTTGCGGCTAACGAATACAACGTCTCCGGAGAGAAATCGAAGGGATTATTTGTTAAAGCAACTTCGACCTTTTGTCCCTCTAAATTATAAGAATATATTTTCGGTAAGTAGGCAGATGAAATTGTGTTGCTCATGAAACACTCCATAATTCTTTGCTCTTAATAGGATCTTCCGGGCCCAATTGTAGTGCGGTTTTACTTCGTTCATTTTATTGGCATTGTGGCTTTTAATGGCACCGTTATGACCATGGCTGTTTTCTAGAATACTCAAAGCATCCAAATACTCTTCATACCCAACCGTGTATAACGATTGAACGGGTAGGATATGACTTGGATGAATAATAGTTTTCCCGATAATTCCATTTTCTTTGTCTAAGATCACCTCTCGAATTAATCCATCAACATATTTATTTAAGAGCTGACTTCTCACTTTAGTGCCATTACACCCATTATTATCATGAAACTCCTCAAACGGGCTCTTCCGCAGTTGAGGTTTAAGTACTCTACCACCATTTAAGAAATATTCCCACACCGGTCCAGAGACCACGTAATCGCTTTCGACTCGTCCAAAAATATTAATAATATCGGCGATACAATCACGGATCACCGTAATATCGTAGATGGTTACATCGGGTCCCCTGCGAATCCCATACAGCCCCGAAAAATCCGTGGCCCCGATTCGAACATTTAAGACTAAGTCATGATAGGAATCTAAGAGCTTCTTAGTTTCCATTAATTCATGGCTTCGTGATTCACGATGTATAACTTCGGGGCTTTCGATAATTGGCATTCCATAAAATGGCCCATTTGAATGCTCATTAAGACTCTTGATGGCCTCAAAATACCGATAACTTTCTGACGTGAATTTCGGAAAAATAAAACCAGTGATGATCGTTGCACTGTCGCCCATTTCCTCTGTAAGCCGGAGGATCTGATCCGGATTTCTAACCCTTATGAAGATCAGCGGCAGATCAACAAAGTCGATCTCTTGATGACTCAAGGCCGAATGAATCTTCCACACTTGAGTTATGATATTTTTCTCAGCAGTGGGCACCTCGGAATCCCCAATCGAGTCTTCTAAGCAAAACACAGTGGAGGCTAAGCCAAAGTTTTTCTTCGAAAGGATATCAGTAGCGATGGACTCCCTAGTTCCAGGCATATATAGCGTCGCTCCGAGAGCATACGAAAGAATCTCTCTGGGCGTGTTTTTATCAAAAGACTCTGGTGCTTTAAAAAAGGTGGCTTCCATACCCTCTCTGGTTAAATAATTAAAATGTCTCACTCATTCGTACTCACCCTAAGGGAGTACTTCTCTCCTTTCTCTGATTGCATTAACACAGCATTGACAGGCTACCCATTAAGTGTACTACTAATTCTGTCCTGTTTGATTAATATTTGATTAAAATTTGGTGAACTTTATGTGAATTTTCGGGTGCAAGCACACTCTCCATATTAAATCACGTAAAAAGAACCCGGCTAAACTAAAGTAAGCGAGTTTATTTCATCCAATCGAGAGCCTCCTACTTCTAAGTAGTGAGAGTCTTTCCCAATGCTCTTCTTTGATTTCCAACAATAGTTGAACTAATTCACTCAGTGGTAAATGCTAAAATGTGAATACTTTTGCTTCAGTAGCTAGATCAATGAGGTGTGCAGCTGTCGACAATTTTGCTCCCTCGATAAACTCATCTTCACTGTAAAGTCTAGTTCTGGCACATGGTGTACAAATATAAAACGGCACCTTATTTTCAACTAAGTAAGCAATATATGGTTTGGCTGTATCTCCCGTCGGAGCCATAACGTTATCAGCTAATCCCAAAACAGCATAGGCAACTGCATCATCTACCAAGAAAATATTAACTTCATGGCCCTTCTCTTTAGCCACTTTCGCAAGCTGAAATGCCCGAGTAGCGCGAGTAGGATCCTCAAGCCCACGACTCAAGACAAATAAAAATTTCTCCAAGATAGTCCGCCTCCTAAAAATAATTTCATCTTTTCAGTCGAGATTTGTTAATAATATGGAATTTTAATGAAATCGTTACATATTATTCTTTCTCCATGTATTGCGGTTCTCCTTGTTTTACGAAAAATTAATTTCATCTTTAGTTGAACGAGTTCACTGAAGGTTGTCCTAGTTAATCACTTCTTTTGTAGTACCCGTTCCGCAAATTGATTAGTTAGACTCAGTATTTTTTCGTAGTCTAATAGTTTCCTCAGCCAATGATCGGGAATGTTAGAAAGCCCATAATATACGCCCGCCATACTACCAGTAATTGCTCCAACGGTATCGGTATCCCAACCCAAGTTTACCGCTGTCAGCACTGCCTCTTCAAACGACGATGTGTTTAGAAAGCTCCAGAGAGCGGCTTCCAAGGATTCAACCACATAGCCCCCAGATTTTATTTCACTCTCAGGAAGATCGGGAAGTTCACCGCTAATAATACGTTTAAAATGACTTAACTGCTTTCCTATTTTGGGGTCTATAAAAAACACGGTTTGAGATTTCAGTCTCATAGTGTCATATGCTTGTTGGGGACTACTCCCTTTGAGCAATTCCTTCACGAACAGAGAATACAAACTACACGCTAATTGACTACGTGCATGTCCGTGCGTTATCTTAGAAACTTCACAAATCCTTTGAATCATAGTGTAATCGGATTCATGGGAGAAAAATAAGGTTGCTGGGAGAATGCGCATCAGACTTCCATTTCCATTACTCTCTGCATCAGTGGGACCTGCTTTAAAGGGAGCAACCCCATGCATCAATCTCTTCATGGCTATAGCTGTCGTACCACCTATATCAAAGGACTCACCCAACGGAGTCATATAGCCATCACGATACCACTTCACAAATCGCCGAGCAATATCCTCAGGATTGTAACCTACCTCATACAGACTTTCAACCAGACATAAGGTCAGTGAACTGTCATCCGACCACGCACCCGGTTCAAGACCGAAAGCACCTCCTCCTGTCATATCCGTAATTGGATTTTTCTTTATTTCTGTTTTAGTCATGAACTGGACAGGCAAACCTAAAGCGTCGCCGATAACAACTCCCATGACGCCACCGACTATTGTATCTCGCTCCAACAAATGAAACCCTCCTCTTTGAAATAACCACGCCTCTCAAAGTCGCGGTTATTTTATTATTTACGCTAAATTAGTTGAAGATTCTTTCCCACCAAGTCCGTTGTTTCATTGCGGAGCGAATCTCTCTACTTGTAATTATAGGTTTACCCTCTGAATCTAACATTACTGTTAATCCAATACCCATCCTCATGAAATTGCCGGTTCATAGGGTGGGATGTAATTGTAGTCCATTCTCGTAAGAATAATGCTGGTGGCTCAAGGGTAGTAAGGTGTTCGTGATTCATATGATTCCCAATAATAAAAAGGCCCACCTAGTTACGCATTGTTAAGAGGCGTGGTGGGATCTATCCATTTATTATATGCGGATTGGAATCCTTAGTCAATTCATTCGAATATACACATTCCCTCCGCATCGTAGTGTTATCACTACTAAAGGTATATCCGTATATTAAGTACCGCAAAAGGTTCTATAAGGACGAGTCGGTAGCTCAGGCAGAGTGGAGAAATCAACCTGTTCCGCAGAATGCGCGAAGGGGCTTGCAAGAACCTCAAGAAGCCGCTCCATCACGCTGAAGTCTCCTTGCTTCTCTGCGGCTGCTAGTGCCGCTTCGACCCGGTGGTTACGAGGGATTAGCGCAGGATTGCAGCTCCGCATTAACTGATGGGAAGAGGCTTCCGTTTCCTGCTGTCTGTTAAGTCTCGCCTGCCACAGCTCATGCCACTGAGCAAATTCTGCGCCGCCAAACAGGACCGTATCCTCCTGAGTATCAAACGTTAAGGCGCGGAAGGTATTGGTATAGTCCGCGCGATGCTTAAGCATTATACTGAGCAGGCCTTCAATAAGGGATTCATCCTGTATCTCTTCGTTAAATAGTCCTAGTTTCGCTCTCATTCCTGCGAGCCAATGACCGTGATATAACTCAGCAAACTTTGATATGGCATCCTGGGCCAATTTGATAGCCTGCTCCTGATCGTCATGCAGCAGCGGCAAGAGAGTTTCGGCAAACCGCGCCAGATTCCACCCCGCTATAGGTGGCTGATTGCCATAAGCATAGCGACCATGAACGTCAATAGAACTGAATACCGTTGCCGGGTCATAGGCATCCATGAAGGCACAAGGACCATAATCTATGGTTTCTCCACTAAGGGCCATGTTGTCGGTGTTCATCACCCCGTGAATAAAGCCAACCAGTTGCCATTTGGCAATCAGCACGGCCTGACGCTTGATCACTTCCTGAAGTAGCCAAAGATAGCGGTTCCGGGCAGCATCAACGTCTGGGAAATGTCGTTGCAAGGTATAATCAGCCAGGACCCGGAGATCCTCGACAGTACCAAATTCTGAAACGTATACAAAAGTGCCGACGCGCAGATGACTGGTAGCCACGCGTGTCAAAATTGCACCAGGGAGCGGACCGGATTCGCGCATTACTGACTCGCCCGTTGTCACCACCGCTAGGCTACGGGTGGTAGCAATACCAAGCGCCTGCATTGCTTCGCTGATTATGTATTCGCGCAGCATCGGTCCAAGTGCAGCTCGACCATCGCCCCCGCGGGAATATGGCGTTCGACCTGAACCCTTGAGCTGAATATCAACCCGCTCACCTTGGGGAGTGATCTGCTCGCCAAGCAGCACCGCCCGGCCGTCCCCTAACATGGCAAGATGTCCGAATTGATGCCCCGCATAAGCTTGAGCAAGAGGCAAAGCGCCTTCAGGAATCCGGTTGCCAGCAAGCACCGCTAATCCATCTTCACTTTGTAGCGCCTGGACGTTCAACCCCAGGGATGTTGCCAACGGATCATTGAGAATGATCAACTTCGGTGAGCTTACAGCAATTGGGTTGAGCCTGGTAAAAAATGATTTCGGCAGACGTGCATAGCTGTTGTCTAAGTTCCAGCCTGTTTTTGTTATTGCTTTTTCCTTTGTCATTATATCTCCTTTTCTTCTTTTATCATTATCTTTTATCATTGAACGAGTTATTATTGTCTACTTCCGCAAATTTATTATACCCTTTCCACACATTGATACTGGTTGGATAGCGATAATAAACCATTGCAGCAATACTTATGGGGTCGATCCACAAAAAAATAGTTTTGTATAAATTTTTAACCAATTTTCCTTGGAGTAAGGAAAATTGGTTATCGACTCAATCGGGTTTGATTAGATTTTAGATCTCTTCCATCAATTTTCCACAACAGGTAGGGATCTCTTCCCCTTTTTTAAGCTTGGTAACTTTTTTGCAAATATTGCAATAAACGTCACAGTCCTCTTCTGCATATAGCATAGTATTCACCTCCCCTTACTGCTTTAAAATAACAAATGCCAAAGTTTTTTGAAGATGTATTATTTAATTATTACTTACACTTAATAAATATTATAATACTTTTATATGTTTTTATCAATATTTTTATATGCGATGGTTTCACCTATTAATCTTCAGTCCTTCAAATCCCCTTAATTTATTCCAAGAACATCCACTTGACAAGCTGAATAGAATGTACCAAGGACAACACTCGCATTGTATGAAATGCATGTATGAAATCTTAAAAAGGAGGCGTAACGAATGATTTTAGGAGCCTTGATAATAATTATTGTATTATTATTTATAATCTTCCTGGAACTATTTGAGCTATTGCAACTTGGGAGACCCCGCAAACACTGCTGTTAGTCAGTCTGTGATTAGTTGGCCTAGGCATTGTATGCCTTGGCCTTCTTACTTAGTAACTCAACACTTTGCTCCGCAATTGTATAAGTTCAATGCATGCAAAATTAGGCCCTCAGGTTAATCGTATCTTACAATAATATGAAAGTAAAATACTCGCATTAGATTTCTTTCTCAACATATATGCCTAGGCTCTCATGAGGGCTTGAGCTTTTTTACGCCTCACTTCGGATAATTTGCTATGCAAAATGGGAAGCTAACATTTATTTAGGAATTCCTAAACTGGAGTTGATTCTATGCCTTTTCTTCAAATGGTTGCATGCTATAAGCGGTATAAAATGGGCAACACAACTATTGTAGCCAATAACGGAATTTGTTTTAAAATCGAAAAGGGCGAATTTGTGGTGATTGTCGGCCCTTCCGGCGCGGGCAAGTCGACGGTACTCAATATTCTAGGGGGTATGGATACCTGTGACGAGGGCGAGGTGCTGATTGACGGCAAGGATATCGCCAAATTCACAGGCAGAGAGCTGACAACCTACAGACGGCTGGACATCGGCTTTGTGTTCCAGTTTTATAACCTGGTGCCCAATTTGACGACGAATAAAGGTCAATGAGCATCCTGTTTCCATCGATGCTCGGCTTTCAACGCTCAAAAGGTGCAGCTACTGCAGACGAAGGCGGGGCTTGAACAGAGCAGAGCAGATCTTGTGGCACAAAAAACGCAGCTGGAAGCGACAAAAGCGTCTCTGCTGGCCCAGCAGACAGATCTGTTGAACAAACAGGATCAGGCTGTAAGCAAAAAAGCGGAGCTTCAGGCGCAGTACAGTGCCCTGCTTGCCCAGCGGAAAACAGCCCTCGACTCCCTTGCGCTACTGAGCGACGCGAGAGACAAGCTCAACGACGGCCAGCAGACGCTGAACAAGCAGCGAGTCGAGTTCAACGCCAAGAAAACAGACTATGAGGACGGGCTTATCAAGCTGGAAGAGGGCCGCGTCAAGCTTGCCAACGGCGCGTCCGAGCTGGAAAAAGCACGTGCGGAGCTGGCCGGCGGCCAGGCAAAATACGATGAAGGCGCGTCTCAGCTCGAAGCTGCTAGGGCAACACTTGCAACGGAGCGGACAAAGGGCGAGGACGAACTGAAGGCTGCCTACCAGCAGATACTCGATGGCAATGCTGACTATGAGCAAGGGCGCTTGGAGTATATTAACAAGCTGCCCGAGGCCCAGAAAGAGATTGAGCAGGGCAAAACCGAGCTCAGCAAAGCCAAAAATCAGCTCGCCCGGCTCAAGGTTCCTGACTACACCATCCACGACCGATACAAGGATATGGGCTTTTACCAGATCATCCAAAATTCCGAAAGCATGGACCTGCTGTCCCTTTTCTTTCCGGTGTTCTTTTTCCTGATCGCTCTTTTGGTTTCGCTGACCACAATGACGCGCATGGTGGACGAACAGCGGTTGCAGATCGGCACATTTAAAGCGCTCGGCTATTCAGACTGGGACGTCACTAAGAAATATCTGGCCTATGGAAGCCTCGCCAGCCTGCTCGGAAGCTTGATTGGCATTGCTGGGGGGCAGAAGATACTAATGCCGATTATCTTCGATGCCTATTCTCCGAGTTTCCTCTTTAAACAGGAGCTCCCCCTGCTCTCTCCCGTCTTCAGCGTAATCGCTGTTCTGATCAGCTTATTCTGCACAGGATTTGTCGCCTTTCTGACAACTCGAACCTCGCTAAAGAACAACGTCTCTGCGCTGCTCAGGCCCAAAGCACCGAAGGGCGGAAACCGCATACTTCTGGAGCGTTTCACGCCGCTGTGGCAGCGCCTGTCCTTCAATTACAAGGTCACAGCCCGGAATATTTTTCGTTATAAAAAGCGGATGCTGATGACGATTCTCGGCGTGGCCGGGTGTACTGCTCTGATTTTCATGGGCTTCGGAATCCGCGATTCGGTCGGCTCGCTTTTTTTCAAGCAGTACAGCGATCTTTTTCGCTATGATGCCGTTGTTATCTTTGATGAGAATGCCGCAGAAGACGATCTGTTGGCCTTCAGCGACGGGCTCAAGAGCGACAGCCGCATCGCCGGAATGCATCCGACGCGATTTGAACAGGGCATCGTCCAGATACCTGGAAAGCTTGACCAGACAGTCGCGGTCGTCGTGCCCGAGGATGAGGCGGCATTTCGTACAATCAACCAGCTACGGGATCGCAAAAGTAAGAAGCCTATTCCCTTGGTGGACGGCGCGGTTATCACGGAGAAGATCGCCCTTCTCCTCGGACTGAGCGTGGGTGACAAGCTCGAGTTCAAGGACAACGACGGCACGTTTAAAACCATTGAGATCGCGGGGATAACAGAGAACTACGCTGGCCACTATATGTATTTGCCGGCGGGTTATTACGAAGAAATATTCGGAAAAATGTATCGCGTGAACAGTAACTATATTTTGCTCATGGACAACAGCGCTGAAAGCGTCAGCCTCTTTTCCAGAAGCATGCTGGAGAAAGAGGTCGTATTGAGCACCGTGAATACCAATGTCGCCGGCGATGCGATCGGCAATTTGACCAATTCTTTAAACATCGTGGTGCTGGTCTTAGTTTTAGTCTCTTCTCTACTCGCTATTGTGGTGCTTTACAACCTGACAAACATCAACGTTTCCGAGCGGATACGCGAATTGTCCACCATTATGGTGTTGGGCTTTTATCCGAGCGAGGTGACGGCCTATGTTTACCGCGAAACCATGATCCTGACCACAATTGGAATATTTATCGGCTTCGTCTTCGGGTTGCTCCTGCACGGCTTCATCGTCACCACGCTACCCCCGGAGAGTGTGCTGATGGACCCTGCGGTCAAACTGACCAGTTACATTCTAGCCGCGGGATTTACCCTCGCCTTTTCTCTTGTCGTTATGCTGATTATGCATAGGAGGCTCAAAGGTATTAACATGGTTGAAGCACTGAAAGCTGTGGAATGAACTAGCAATGACATAATTGGTTCAAACTTTCGCCATAGTTTTGACACGTCCTCCAAGTATTATAGAGCCAGAAGGATAAAGCAAACTAAATCGAAAAGGAGTGTTTTATATTATGAGAAACTTCAAGAAACTCGTGGCAGTTGCCACAATCGTCGGTATGTTAGGGGTAGTTGGTGTAGCTGGTGCTTCCTATGCTACAGGCGCAACGACACCTGCAGGTATCGTATCCGTTCTAACAGGAAAGCCAGTAGAAGCAGTTACCGCAGAACGAGTAGCAGGGGCAACCTATGGAACGATTGCCAAAGAAGCTGGAGTGTTAGAGGAGTTCCAAGCCGAGAATCTTGCGCAGAAAAAAGCTATGCTGGATCAAAGAGTTAAGGACGGTAATCTGACTCAAGCGCAGGCGGATGCTACTTATAAAGCAATGGAGGCAAATCAAGCAACCTGTGACGGATCCGGCAGTGCTAGAATAGGCCAAAGAAATGGTGCTGGTTTTGGACAGGGAATGGGTATGGGAATGGGTAACGGTTCCGGGCAACGTAATGGTGGTGGCATGGGTCGAGGCATGAACACTGGGAGCAACCGTTCAACTCAATAATTGAACCATCATTTAATGTTCCTTGGATAAACGACATTGGCTGGAGCGTACGCTCAGATAGCCAATGTCGTTAGCTAAGGTTATACGCTGCGCCTTCACACAAATTTATGGGGTCAGACCCTTGGTACTTAGGACCCTTTGCACATTGCAAGGGTCCTAACTTGTTGTTTTAACGTTGTCTTGGGCCTGTTCAAAAATCAGCGCCTGTGGTACGGCTATTCTTTTAGCGACTAGAATACCTAATACTCCGCCTGTAAATTGTCCCACTAATATTGGAAACATTAAGGTTGGTTGAAAATTTGTCGAGTACGCCAGATAATCTCCCAGTAAATAACCTGCGCAAACACTGTACGCAATACACATTACTTTATCAGCAGCTCGCATATCCTTAATCATAATAAACATTGCTAACACATTTGCCGAAGCAGCCAATAACCCAGCACTACCAACTGGAGATAGCCCTATAGCATTTCCCATTTTCAGCAAAGGTTTTTGCAAATATCTTTGCATAAGATAGACCATTGGAAAGGCCCCCGCTAGCATCATGCCAATGGTCCCTAAAAGTTCGATTGCTCTAAATTTTTCGCTATCATCCGCCATGAGAGGGCTAAATCCCCATCCTCCTAACAAACTACTGAGAAATCCTGTGTAATATTCCACGATAGAAAACGCAACAATAAGTTTCAAAGCAGACATTAGCAATTTGCCATAACACAGAAACCCTTTAATCATTTTATCCGGAAGGTACCTGAGTCCAAAGGCAAGGAGCAGACAAAACACTGTTAAAGGCACTAAGTTAATAAAAATACTAGTAAAATTGAACGAAAGGATATAAGTAGCAGGATCCGTGGTTGAAAATGTTGTTCTAATGGGAGGGCTCGTTAACCATAGTATAGTGCAAGTTGTTAATACACCCATGGGTATTGCAATGATCCCCGACATAGCACCTAAGGCTAAATAGCGGTGATCCTTCTTTTCTAGCATTGATAGGCCAACTGGAATATTAAAGGAAATAACGGGTGCAGCCATGTACCCTACCACCATTGCCATAATCCAATTTTCGGGAGTTTGGGCAATTTGCTGGGCGACCAAATAACCACCAACATCACTAGGAATGAAGGTGGTTGCTGCAAGTGCGGGATCCGCTCCGATTTTTTGATACAACGCGCCAAAAGCCTTCTGGGTAAATAACGTAAGATAAGGCACGGAAACCACAAGCCCAGTTAAAGGTAGGAAAAGGGCTCCTACTGTTTGTAACCCTTCTTCGAAGGCTTTACCGAGTCCCGAGTCCTCTCTCAAAACTGAAGCGATTGCTCCAGCAATACAACAAAACATAATTACATACACCATAATTTTACCAGCAATAGCCATTAAATCATTCCTTATTATCCTTAGCTAGTGTACTTATTCAGCGACCAAATGTACATCCATACAGTATTCTAGGTACATTTAATTAAACGCATGAGCACTGAGGCAAGGGTCGTTTTTCAAATTCTAGTCCCTGAAACAGGTCCAGACATAGGAGGCAACGTTTCAAACCTTTCCCTCCTATCAACAGATGTTCTAAAGAGAGTATATCATAAATGGTTTAGTTCTACTTCAAATGATCCTGAACGTAAAAGGTAGTCCTCAGCCATTAAACAACCAATTAAATCTTTACACATTTCGTGATACCTCTATTAAATGTCCACCGTCGGGTACTGTTCAGTCAACTTGCTTCTTTCATCCTCACAATCAATTATAATGATAAGAAGGGATTTGCGTGGTGTTGGGTGAATGGCTTATCTGATGCATATTATATTACTAGCTGCTACGACTTCCTTGTAGTAAACAATTCTAAGGAATTACATGATCTATTGTCAGAGAGAAAGAAAGGCGGAATTTGTTAATGAATGAAGATAAGAAATGCCCTATCTGCCCGAAATGCGAGTCAGAGTATGACTCTACTTCAAAGAAAAACGATGAAATTAACGTCTGCCCAAATTGCGAAAAGATGGAAGCCCTAAGGATTTATGCTAAGCACCTAGATCTTACAAAGTGAATCCTCCATTGATTGCAATAGTACCTGACCAATAAAAGTACGACCCCCATAAAAAATAGTTCCCCTCAGACATCCGTCAGAAGGGAACTATTATAACAACATCCACTTATCTTCCTAAATATGAAAAATGCATATAATCATTTGACGATTGCCAAGCGTTCCCTCCCCATGTAAAACCGTATTTATTGAACGTGGTCACCACATTGCCTTTCTCAGGCATGGAATAGAGACTCTTCGCTGGATCCCAAAAGGAGCCTGCTACAATTACTCCAACGCTCGTTATCATATAGTTCTCATTTGGGTTTATGTCGATTGCCAGACCCCAATTATGCTCTGAAGTATTTCCCGCACGCCAAGCATATCCTTGAACACTATAGATTGGGAATTTATCTTGACCTTCAAATATTTCCTTGAAGACGGTCTGGACCACATCCGCTACCGCCTTATTGACCGTTAAGGTGCGCTTTGCTGCGTACTTCACTCCACTTGCGTTGAGTTGCCATACATCTATTGAGATATTAATCATGTTTGTTGCCGCTTCCGAAGCGCTTTGATACACCTTGTTATCCACCGATCCAAAGACTAATGTATACTTTTCTTTCGTGTACCCTAGCTTTAGCAGAGGATTGACAAATTCTATCGTCGCAGAGTTTTGATATCTTTTACTGCTACTTCTACTGCTACTTCTACCGCTTGAATCATTGAATATGGAACTACTAACTGCTGCTTCGCCTCCCAGAATATACAGCGTTTTACCCGTCAAATTTGAATTTAAATAATTTCGTGTCGAACTACTCAACGGATCACTCACTAAGACGATTGGAGAATTTGTCTTCGCAGCATAAGCAGATCCCGCTAAAGCATCAGCAAAATTATTACCCGTCGCTATTAGTACATTTCCTCCCTTGATATCGGATCTAAATCGATTGATTATATTAATATTTCGATCATATTTAGTCAAACCCGTGATTCTTTCAGGATTTGGAAACTGCTTACTAACATTTTCACTAATAATGGCAGCATCACCAATAACATAGGTTTTGGTAATCTTAAATTGTTTAATAAAGGCCTGTGTCTGAGAATCAATAGTATCCTTGGGCACTAAAATTACTGGCATATTTTTATACGCCGCGATGGAGGAAACTGAAAGAGCATCCGCAAAATCCTCACCCGTTGTTATTACAATTTCAGAAATGTTGGGAAATTTACTAGCAGCAACTACGGAGGTCTCATATCTATCTTCGCCTGCCCATTGAGTTACTTCTATTCCCATATCCCCGAATACTGAGTGGCTATAACCCAATACTGCTACACCACCGATCAGAATAACTTTTTTTACCTTCAAATCAATTAACATTTGCTTCATAACTTGAGGCAAGTAATCTTTCTGTGAGAGTAATATGGGCGCATTATATTGTTTGGCAACAAAGGTAGCGACCAAGGCGTCCGGAAAATTTTCTCCGTTAACCACAATGGCATATTCGGATTGTGTCCAACCTTTTTTTACGATGGAGGCTGCTGTATCGTATCGATCTTGACCTGCTAAACGATACGCATTCTCTATTGTAGTTCCAAAGACTGGAATACATATTGAGAATGTGAGAATTAGAGTTAATACAGAGCTAATTAACGGCTTAATAAAACGATACATACACAATTCTCCCTTTCTATTCTATGTTAATATAAGAAGCTTCATTTAACATGATTTCTTACCCAATTACCGCCCTTAACTTTAAAATTATCACCAGCTTGTTCATAATTTTGAAAATAAAAACAAGCATCCTATGAAGCATAGATGCTTGTTAAGCTCATCTATGTTTCGGCAGCCTGGCAATCTTAGCAACGTTGCTTTAGACCCAGTACTTTGCGGCCCAACCTTTCGGATGGTGTGCTATTATCGTCATAAATATAAATATTTTTAATTATAGATTTATACTATATAGAACTATACTTGTTGTCAATCTATAACACTGCTTCTGCCCAAATTTGGTCGACGTTGAGCTCCTATTTTAATTCTGGACAACGAAAAAAACTACCCAAGTTATTGTTTACAAGTATTTTTTTTTGTGTTATATTATTTATTGTGTGTATTTAGTGATTGGAAGAAAGAGGTATCTATAATGCATTTTTGGAATGAGTTTAAAACCTTATACAACGAGATAGAGAAGCTGTTGAAGCTTGACCAGCATTACATTGTTGGTGAGTTTAAATTTATAACGCTTAAAAATGAAATCCTAGACGTTCTTAAAGCTTTATTCGGAGAAGCATCTAGGGAATATAGAGTTGTGAATTTGACCAATTCTCCAGCGACAGTGTTCAAAGTAATGAATCACATTTCTGCTCGATCTGAAACTCTAACCAGCATCAAAACTGCGGTAAATATGTAAGTTTCCAGAGACTGTTTTGTTGGCATAAACTCTCCACGATTGTCGTTTAAACGGCGAGGTTGGAGAGTTTTTTTCTTGAACAAAAAATGAAGCTATAAGTTGTATTTTTTATCAGAGGCTACTTGAAGAACTATTAAAAAATCCAGATATCATTCAATTCTACCGAAATATGATTATTTCCCGGACCAAAGACCTGGGACAGGTCGAACAGATGAACCAGGTTAAAAAGTTCACCTTGTTGCCCAATGCATTTACCCAGGAAACCGTAGAGGTGACGGCCTCGGGCAAATTAAATCAAAAAGTGATAACTGAGCGTTAAAAAGAGGTTATTGAGTTTATGTATGTTAGCTAACTTCAATTAAAGTGAGGGCGGCGTTTCAAATGCTCTCAGTGAATTCGTTCAACTAAAGTTGAACATCGAGAATTCGGTGGGGGAGTCTACCCCCACCGAAGCGGAGCACGGGGTCACCATTCCCACTTATAGAAGTGGGAGTCTCACGATTGGATGAAAGCTATCATACCAATCGTAAGGGGTTGTAACTGCTGACTTAATATCCTCGCCGCCTAGAATAGTGAGCCAGTTTTAATCATTTCTTTTCGCCAAGAATTCCCGGATAGCTTTAGCGGCGCTGTTTTGTTGCTCTTCGCTGGAAATCGTGGCGTCAGGGTTAAGGATGGTCTATGGAACAGACTACATAGCCGTTACTTGCAAGCTCCATAAAAGTTGATACATTACTCATCTTAACTCCGAATGCACCATGAGAAAATACTATAAGTGGATATTTTCCATGGAATTCCTTTGGGTACCAGAATTCAACCGATAATTTACGATTTTCACCTGTATCAGTAAATGTCTCAATACGGCTCGTGTCAGTGAAGGTGTAAGATACAGTGTCGAATTTATACGCTCCGGTTATGTCAGGATTCTTATGCTGTGGGAATACAATTGCTGGCATGGCTGCAACAGCGAAAATCAGCAACATAGCTAACCCTTTATAAACAATACGCCACCTTTTATATGGTTTCTTCCCGAATTTCTTTGTAAATAGCCTAAATGCACCGATTACCGCAAATATGGCTAGCAATGCTGCAAGGAAATACCAGCGAAAGCTCCAATCAATGATAGATGTTAGAATGCCCCCCACAAAAATAATAAATGCTGCTATCCTAACCCAACTTCTGGCTTTGTTATGGTTCTCCTTAGTTTTTATGCAGTAAGCCATTAAAGCGACTTCAACTATTAATACAATGATAATTATAAGTATTCCCATGCTTATAACCCTCTTTCTTGTTTATAGTATTAGAATAGTGTTAAAGTTTTTTAAAGGTGTGACCCTTAACAATTCCATTTTTATTTCCCTTTTAATAATAAGCCTAATCTTTAAAGAACAACAAATTAATAAAACACCTGCTCATCCAGGAAGGTGTCCAGTTAAAGGAAAACGGGTGCGTAGATTTAAAAAAGTATCTGTGGAACGCAATGGATGTAAATAGAAAATATAATTATAAATGATGGAACTTTTAGGAGTTAAGCGTAGTTCTCGAACCACTTTTCGTAGCACCAATTCATGGTTGGCATTGTACAAACAGTTACTATACAGTGAGTGGCGATTTTGACCAAAAAGGACTCTTATTTGCTATAAGTAAACTTTCCTTAGCGGAATAGCACCTTCATTGAAAGCACCAGCTTCCTGCCATAACCGGAAGATTTTCTTTTCTTTTGGTGATAGACCGGCTTCGCTTAGCCTTAGCGTAAGCGAAACCGTTAGTTGCTCTTATGCTAGGAGAGTATATAATGCAAGTTGCCGGGTAGAAGTGGGCGATTACTCCCCCACGACCCCCACAGACCCGGACGTGCGGATTTCCCGCATCCGGTTCCT
>MCHG01000140.1_pt1 | contig 37266 bp, 34 predicted proteins | sample 787351 | NCBI WGS metagenome assembly MCHG01 (sample SAMN05430296, study PRJNA330682) | permafrost metagenome | biome: Cold desert; feature: permafrost; material: soil; isolation source: enrichment culture inoculated with soil incubated with H2/CO2 at 20 degrees... ... | reverse complement strand
GAGAGAAGGTAGTGACAGAAAAAAATAAGGAATCCAGGCAACTCAATGCTTGTATTCCCTATTACTCGAAACTCGAGCTAAGAATTATGTGGGACTAAATAAAGATTCCAACTGTCCAACTTTCTGCTTTCCAACTAAATAGAACTAAGAACTACTGTTAACTGATATGATGTTTTATCATATGAGCATCTGTATCCTCGTCCTTTAAAGTAACGAATTACTTCTTGTACATCCTCTACGAATAAACAGTCATATACAGCTTGTGCACCCACCATTGCATCCAAAAGTATTTGCCCTTCTTCTTCAATCTGGCGCTTGTGTTCTTCTGGGGCAAGTTTCTCTATAGCACTTTCTGTTAAATGAAATGCCCAAGTGACATCCATTCCTCCGTGCTCATTGTCTGTAGTCTCCGACCAACCATCGATCACATCAGTTGTATAGTGTTTATTCATATTGTAAGAGACGGAATCCTTCGTGTCCTCTGCGAACTTCTTTGATCGGTCTATAAAATCTTTTAAGTTTAACATCTTAAAATCTCCCTTTATTTTTATATATAATGTAATGGTTTGAACACTTCTCGGAATAGCGGTCATATATATAACCTAACTATTGAACTCCATATTTTAACTCAGGATAGAAATCAGTTACAATGTAAAAATGGAGATCTTTCGACAAGCTCAAGATGACATCCCAAACATAGTCGTTTTGAGGGTCACGCAGTGAGAACTGTCGAAACATCTCCGTATTACCAACAACTAATTGTCATGTTGAGCAAAGCCGAAACATCTCCGTATTACCAACAACTAATTGTCATGTTGAGCAAATTCGAAACATCTCCGTATTACCAAGAGCTAATTGTCATGTTGAGCGAAGTCGAAACATCTCCGCGTTTACTAACTAACTAACTAACTAACTAACTAACTAACTAACTAACTAACTAACTAACTAACTAATTCTTAAAACTATGAATTGGTGCAGGAATTCTACCACCTCTATTAATAAAATCTGCTGAACTAAATTTATTTACAGCCATTATAGGTGCGTATCCTAATAGTCCTCCGAATTCTGCACTATCCCCGACACCTTTACCATGTACTGGAATAACCCTCACGGCAGTAGTTTTGTTGTTGATTACACCGATAGCTGCTTCATCGGCGATAATTGCGGAAATTGTAGTATCAGGGGTATCTCCCGGGATGGCAATCATATCTAGACCCACGGAACATACACTGGTCATAGCTTCTAGTTTATCAAAGGTTAATGCACCATTTAGCACGGCCTGGATCATACCTTCGTCTTCACTTACAGGAATAAATGCACCACTTAAGCCGCCTACAGAGGAAGATGCCATAATACCACCTTTTTTTACTGCATCATTCAGCATAGCTAAAGCAGCTGTCGTACCGTGAGTGCCACAAGCTTCTAAACCCATTTCTTCAAGAATCCGAGCAACACTATCGCCGATCTCAGGAGTAGGGGCAAGGGATAAGTCTAATATTCCAAAAGGGACACCTAGTCTCTTAGAAACTTCGGTTCCTACTAATTGACCAGCTCTAGTAATTTTAAAGGCAGTCTTTTTAATATTTTCGGCTACTATGTGGAAAGGTTCTCCCTTTACTTTTTCCAAGGCACACTTCACGACTCCAGGACCACTAACACCAACATTTAATACTACCTCTGGTTCACCTATACCATGAAAAGCACCTGCCATAAATGGATTATCATCTACAGCATTAGCAAATACAACTAGTTTTGCACAACCTAGGGAATCTCTATCTCTAGTTAAGTAAGCTGTTTCTTTAATAATCTTACCCATAAGTTTTACAGCATCCATATTGATCCCAGCTTTTGAGCTTGCTATATTTACAGATGAACAAACTCTCTCAGTAATGCATAGAGCCTCTGGAATAGAATGGATAAGTATTTCATCACCTTTTGTAAATCCCTTTTGAACAAGGGCGGAAAAACCACCGATAAAATTCACTCCAACTTCTTTTGCAGCATCATCCAATGTTTTTGCAAAAGCAACATAGTCAGTATCACCGCTAGCAGCAGCAATAATAGATATAGGAGTAACGGAGATTCTTTTGTTGATAATAGGTATTCCAAATTCTGTTTCTATTTCATCCCCGACTTTTACGAGATTTTCAGCATATTTAGTAATTTTATCGTAGATCCTCTTTCTTGCTTTTTCCCCGGAGGAATCTATGCAATCTAATAAAGAAATACCCATAGTTGTAGTTCTAATGTCTAAATTCTCTTTTTCAATCATTCGAATTGTTTCAAAAATATTATTATAAAGTGCCATTTATATCCTCCTAAATGCTATGCATGGTATTAAAAAATTCTTCACGTTGTATCTTTATAGATAATCCGATTTTTGCCCCAAAGTTATCTAATAATTCACCTAATTCGCTAAAATCACAGTTCATATCAGACATGTTCACCAACATCATCATAGTGAAATAGTCTTGTAAAACAGTTTGACTGATATCCTCTACATTTACATTTTGTTCTGAAAGAATTTTAGATATGCCAAAAATAATACCTACTTTGTCTTTACCAATAACAGTTATAATGCCTTTCATTAATACACCTCCATAAAATATTTGTACAGAATAGCGCCTTCAACCAAATTGCGGGTTAGATGTTAGCTATTTATTCATTAGCAAATGCTACTAGGAATACCCTTGAGTTAGTGACCTGTGTCAAATTGATAGTTGCTATATGAGTTTTGACCCAGATGACAGTGGTTATGCAGAAATTCCTAATTATATAAAAAAATGAGACCTAGGCCTCAAAGAAAATAAGTATATAAAATAACTATCACTTAATTCTCTGTCCTTTTACCTGAGAGTTTTCGCCTTATAATAAGGTTTTATCCCCTTCGGTGCTTTAAAAAGTCTCTCCAGAGTCCTGTCCAATAACGATATATCCTCCGTCATTTTCATCCAGCACATATTTAATTTGTTACCACTTGTCCACTACTTTAGGGTAGCCGTTTTAATACGAAGAGTTAAGCAAGTGGAGCTATAATTGCTTTATTATAACATTGTGAGAGAAAAATGTAAAATGATTTTGAAACCTATAAATAAAAGATGTTTTTCCTCTTAAATACGATCAAACCAAAGCTATGAAAACCAGGTAAAGTGTAAGATAACAATTACTGCGATATGGGCTGGATAAAACACATAAAAAAAGTACTTTGGTAAATTTACTTTTAACTTATAATTTAAATCTAATAAGGGTAAAGCAAGTATACAATAAAGCTGTGGACTTAATAAACTTGAATAGAAGGGGAATCCTCTAGGGATGTATAGTATAAAACCATGAACAATGGTTAAAAACAATATATTTAAATTTCTATGAATGATGTCCTCTTGGAATAAATAAAATACGAATACCATTAAAACACCATAGGAGCCATAGTCTAAATCAATCAGTGTAAAGGCGGCAATCACTTGAGGGAATAGCATAAAAATACATGTTGCAATATAATTCTTTCTTTTAAAGAAATAAAGACCTAAAAGTGCAAAAGTAAAAGTAAATAAAACATTCATATGATAGAAATTACCTACTAAAATGAATGAAAAATAAGTATAAGGAATTTGTGTGATAATTGCAACACCGAGCATTCGACAAATATATTTTTTATAATCTGAAGTCCAAGAAAATCCCATAGCAACGTAAAAAGCAAATATCGGGAATGCAATCCTACCTATAATCCTTAAAAATACCAACTCTTCGAAAAACACTGCCCCTATATGATCAATAAGCATTGCAATAGCAGCAATTATTTTCAACGTATCATTCTTATAATACCCTTTCATCACAAACCTCGTTTCCTTTAGATGGTTATATTATATATTTATTATTGTAGAGTGACAAGGGTCAAAGAAAACGGAATGTAAAGTGTAAAATGTAAAATGAAAAGTCAAAAGCCAACAAAGCGTAATCGAAGCTCTACCATATTTACCAAGAGCCAAAACGGAGATTTTTTCCCGATAAACGGGACACTGCGGTCGCTCAAGATGACAGTAAGACAGTAAGATCTAAGACGTGAGAACAGTTGGATTGGAATATTACTACAAGATTAAATGGGACTAAATAAAAGTTCCAACTTTCCAACTTTCTGCTTTCCAACTAGTCGACTAGCCCCTAGTGCCTTGACCAACTACAGTGGTTTATATATAATAGCAATAACATTTTAATTCGATAGCGTAACTTATAGAGCAGTACGTAATTGTTGTCAATGGATGATCGAAAAACAGTAAATAGTAGGAGGGATTAAATGTGATTTGGACTGAAGTGCAAATAAAAACTACTCCGGAAGCTGAGGAAGCCATTTCTAATATTTTTTATGAGGTGGGTGTAGAGGGGGTTGTAATTGAATCTCCGAATGATTTGATGATTTTAAAGAACAATGAAATCATGTGGGATTATGTGGATGAAAGACTCCTTGAAATGGACCCAGAGATTTCCATAATTAAGGCATATATAAATGAAACCGAAGAAGTCGAAGAAATGATCTTCCAGGTATTAGATAGAATCAAAAAACTTCCTTCTTATGGTTTAGAACCAGGAAGTTGTGAACTTACGATAACAAAAGTAAATCAAGAGGATTGGGCAAACTCGTGGAAAAAATATTACAAGCCAGTTAAGGTAGGAAATCACTTTATCATCAAACCTACTTGGGAAAACTACTTTAAAGCAGAAGACGATATCATCATAGAGATTGATCCAGGAATGGCTTTTGGATCGGGTTTACACGAAACCACACAGCTTTGCATAAGCAATTTAGAAAGATACGTTAAACCAGGTGATGTAGTTATCGATATTGGTTGTGGTTCTGGAATTCTTGCATTAGCTGCAGGAAATTTGAAATGCGAGAAGGTTATAGGTGTAGATCTTGATTCTATGGCAGTTAGAGTAGCTAGAGAAAATGTAGAGCATAACCATTTAGAGAATATTATAGAGGTTAGAGAAGGTGACCTTTTAGATGTGATTCATGAGAAGGCGGATGTAATTATTGCCAACATCCTAGCTGAAGTGATTATTAATTTGTCAACACAGATTAAACCTTATTTAAAAGATAAAGGCACATTTATTTCCTCAGGGATTATCCTAGCAAAAGTAGATCAAGTAGTGGCTAGTCTTGAAGCCAATGGATTCATAGTGGTTGAGGTAGAACGTATGGGGGAATGGGCATCAGTAGTGGCTCAAAATAAGGAGTAGCTATGCATAAATTTTTCATTGAAGACAATCAAATAACAGAAGGTCAAATATGCATAAGTGGTGAAGATTATATGCATATTACAAAGTCTCTTAGAATGAAGTTGGGTGAAAAAATAGAAGTTAGTAATGGTAAAGGAAGAGAATATATCACAAAATTATCTGAAATCCATAAAGACAGTGTAATACTTGATATTCTCGATGAACTGGAGAATAATTCAGAGACGTCTATAGAAATTAATTTATACCAGGGAATACCTAAGGGATCGAAAATGGATTTTATTATACAGAAATCTGTAGAATTAGGGGTAAAAAATATAATCCCAGTGATTACTCGTAGAACTATAGTAGAAATAGATAAAAAAAGTAAAAAGTTAGAAAGATGGCAAAAAATATCTGAAGAGGCAGCAAAGCAATCCAAAAGAGGCATTATACCCCAGATTAAGCCCGTGATCAAAATAATGGACATGGAGGATGAACTCTCTAAAAATGACATAAACCTCATTGCCTATGAAGGAGAACAATACGTCAATCTAAAACAAATTCTTTGTGAACACACAATAGCAAAGAAAATTGGCGTTTTTATCGGACCAGAAGGTGGACTAGCTGAAGAAGAAGTAGAGTTTTTAACATCAATAGGAGGCATTCCCATTTCCCTAGGAAAACGGATTCTTAGAACCGAGACAGCAGGACTTTCTCTACTTTCTATGCTGATTTATCAGTTTGAGATGTGAGAGTTAGCTCTTAGCTAATTGCTATTGGCTAATGGGAAAGACAGGAAAATGCAGAATGCAGAATGCAAAATGCAGAATGCAAAATGTAAAATGCAGAATGTAAAATGCAGAATGTAAAATGCAGAATCTAAAATGCAGAATGTAAAATGTAAAATTAAAAATTAAAAGCCAAAAGCCAAAAGCCAAAAGCCAAAAGCCAAACAGAGTGAATATTAGATAAAAAAAGAAAAAATTATGAAAAAATTCCAACTAACCAACTAACCAACTAACCAACTAACCAACTAACCAACCAACCAACCAATCGCCAACAGCAAACAGCGAGCCGCTAATTAAAAGGAGAGTATATATAGAATGAAAACTGCTGCTTTTCATACATTAGGTTGCAAAGTAAATACCTATGATACGGAAGCTATGATGGAATTGTTTGAAAAAGCAGGATATCAAATTGTAGACTTTGAGAAACAATCAGATGTATATATCATTAATACTTGTACGGTAACAAATGTAGGCGACAAAAAATCACGTCAGATGATTAGAAAGGCAAAAAGACAAAATCAAGATGCCATAGTTGTTGTTACAGGATGTTACGCACAGACATCGCCAGAAGAGCTAAAGAAAATCCCAGAAGTAAATATTATTTTGGGCAATAAAGATAGAAATAGTATTGTACATTTAGTGGAACAACTTAAAACATCAGGGAAAAATATTAATATCGTTCAAGATATCATGCAAACAAAAGAATACGAAGAATTAAAAATTACTAAGGTTAAAGGCAGAACTAGAGCTTATATTAAAATACAAGAAGGTTGTAGTAATTTCTGTTCTTATTGTATTATCCCATATGCTAGAGGACCTGTGAGAAGTAGAAGTGTAGAAAATATTATTGCAGAGGGTAAAGAAATTGCTAGTCAAGGATATAAAGAAATTGTTATTACAGGAATCAACGTATCTTCTTACGGCAAAGATTTAATAGATATATCTTTAATAGATGTATTGAAGGCGTTAGATAAGATCGAGGGAATAGAACGTATTAGACTTGGGTCACTAGAGCCTCTTCTGCTAGATGAAAAGTTTATTAGAGGATTAAAAGAAATAAAAAAAATATGTGATCATTTTCATTTATCATTACAAAGTGGCTCCGATGAAACACTTAAGGTCATGAATAGAAAATATGACAAAGACGAGTATAAATATATAGTCGATGGTATTAGGCAGTCGTTTCCCAGTGCATCCCTAACTACTGACATTATGGTAGGTTTCCCAGGAGAAAGTGAAGAGAATTTTCAAGAGAGCTACGAGTTTATTCAGCGTATTGGATTTAGTAAATTACATGTATTCAAATATTCAAAAAGGCAAGGTACACCAGCTGCCACAATGAATAACCAAATCCCAGAGGTAATCAAAGAAGAAAGAAGTAAGAAAATCATTGCCCTTTCAACGGAAATACAAAATAGGTATAATAACCAATTTTTATTCGCAAAAATGGAAGTATTATTTGAACAAAAATCAAAAGAAGACTATAATATGTATCAGGGGCATACAAAAAATTATATCTTAGTGAAAGCATATAGTGAAAAAGATATTATTAACCAAACCCTTCCTGTTGAACTCAGAAAAGTAAAGCAAGATTATGTTGAAGGGATAATTAGTTCCAAGTAGATGTAAGATCTGAAATTTAAGCTTAGTTGGAAAGTTGAAAGTAGAAAGGTGGAATATCACAATAGGGTTACTTGGGACGAATATAAGTTCCAACTTTCCAACTTTCTGCTTTCCAACTAATGAACTAAGAACTAAGAACTAAATGGGGGTATCGCATGAGTGATTGTTTATTTTGTAAGATAGTTAGTAAGGAAATTGCAAGCGACATTATTTATGAAGACGACCAAATCATTGTTATTAAGGATATAGAGCCTCAAGCTCCTATTCACTTTTTAATTATACCGAAGGTACACTATGACTCAATCTTAACTGTGCCAGCAAGAAATGAGATCATTACCCAAATTCATATCGTAGCAAATAGATTAGCATTAAAATACGGGATAGTAGATACTGGATTTAGGTTAGTAAATAATTGTGGCGAAAATGGAGGACAATCGGTACTTCACTTACATTACCACATTTTAGGTGGTAGAAGTTTACGATGGCCACCAGGTTAATTTAATGTTTGACACAAAGGATTTATTTAATATATAATATTAATGTTGTTAAATGCCCGCTATTACGATAGTAGCAATAACTCTAAACAATCTGTTACATTAATGTAGTAGAGGGGAGGGTGAAAAAATGTCTGAAGTAAAAATTAAAGATGGTGAAACATTAGAAAGTGCTCTACGTAGGTTTAAGAAAAAGACAGCAAGTGCAGGTGTCATGACTGAGGTAAGAAAAAGAGAGCATTATGACAAACCTAGCGTTAAGAAAAAACTGAAATCTGAAGCTGCTAGAAAAAGAAATTCTAAAAAGAAGTTCTAAAAAGTTTAAGTAAGAGGTGTTTGAATGTCCCTCAAAGAACAATTGAGTGCAGACTTAAAACAGTCTATGAAGGATAAGGATGTCATTGTAAAGTCTACTGTTATATTGGTTAGAGCAGCAATACTCCAATTCGAAAAAGACAATAAGGTCGAGCTAATAGATGAGGATATTATCGGTATTATATCTAAACAAGTAAAGCAACGTAGGGATGCGTTAGAAGAGTTCAAAAAAGCAGATAGGCAAGATTTGATAGACCAAACCAACAAAGAAATTGAAATCTTGACGAAATACCTTCCTCAACAATTAAGTGAAGAAGAAGTAAAAATCATTGTACTTAGTGCAATACAAGAAGTTGGTGCTACCTCTATGAAGGACATGGGTAAGATTATGGCAGTAGTTATGCCAAAAATCAAAGGCCAAGCTGATGGAGGCATTGTCAACAAGTTAGTAAAAGAATATTTAAATTAAAATGTGAAATCCTTAGGATGACAAGTTCTAAGGGTTTTTTGTTTTATACATAATAAAAAACATAATTGTACCTATAATACTAAAATTTTACCTACAAAGATAGCAATGAATAGTATATATATATGATAAGAGACATTTTACTATGGATAAAATTGTATGGTCATGTAAAAATAGTATAAGAGGAGAATTTGTTTATGGGGACTAATAGGGAACGATTATTAGAGATAGTAGATAAAGACATACTCAAAAATGTTTTAAATGCTTTTACAAAAGCAACAGGTCTAAGTGCAAATATTGTAGATATAGAGGGAAGATCAATCTTCTCAAAAATTGATGCACAGAAAAATTGTAAATTTTGTAAAATCATTTGGGAAAAGCAAGTCGAAAAAAATATGCATAGATGTGCGGGTGCGTACGCTAGGGCTGGAAAACAAGCTGCATTATTTGGAGAACCATATATCTTTAGGTGTCCTGCTGGCTTGATTGAATGGGCAGCTCCTATAATTATAGAAGAACAACACCTTGGATCAATTATGTGTGGGCAAGTATTAATGTGGGAGCCAGAAGATTTTTTCTGGATTGAATTAAGAGAGATGAATAAGTCTGTAATAGACGATTTTGACGAACTGTTTGCAGCTGCAAAAGAATTGAAAGTTATATCTGGAGAAAAGGTACAAGGGGCTGCAGATTTACTTTATGTAACTGCTAACTATATTATGGAATCTGGATGGAAGACGTTAAAACATAAACAAGAAATAGCACAGCAACAATCCCTACTAAATGAAGAAATACAAAATCGTAAGTTATTAGAAGATCAACTCAGTACCCAAGGGTTAAGTTATTCTTTAGACAAAGAAAGAGAGCTAATGACCAAAATTAAATTGCGAGATTTAGAAGGTGTAAAAAAGATTTTCCATACCCTTATTGTGGATATCTTTATTGGAGGAGCTGCAAAGCTAAACGTAGTAAAGGCACGAGTACTGGAACTTGGGGTTGTTTTATCAAGAGCTTCAGTCGAAGGAGGCGCAGATTTAAATACTGCGTTAGCAATCAGTACAGAATTTTTACAAAGTGTAAGTAAAAATGATTGTATTGACGAAATTAATTATACAGCAGAAAAGGCACTAGAAAAATTTCTTCATGCAGTTCAAGAAAATAGCGCGACAAAAAATAGAATAGCTATTCAAGGGATGAAAACCTATATTAAGAAAAATTACCATAAAAATATAACTTTAGAGGAAATTGCTGACTCTGTATATCTTAGTCCTAGTTATGCTAGTAGGATTTTCAAGGAAAATCAAGGAATCACTATAACTGATTACATATCAAAGGTAAAGTTAGAAGAAGCAAAAAAAATGTTGCAGAATCCCGAATACAAGATTGATTACATTGCAGAAAAACTTGGTTATAATGACGCGAGTTATTTTTCAAAAGTATTTCGACGAAAAGAAGGAATGTCTCCTACTCAGTACAGACGTATCGTATGAAATAGAGGGGTGTATTTTTATGAAGGGTATAATCAATGAAATTCAATTAGGTATAGAGGCTGGAGATGCTCAACGAGTAAAAGAGAAGATTACCTTAGCTTTATCTCAAGGAATCACACCAGAAACAATCATGGAAAAAGGATTATTATTGCCTATGGATAGTATAGGGAAAAGGTTTCGTACTGGAGAGCTTTTTATACCTGACGTTTTGATGTCTTCAAGGGCAATGCACGCCGGTATATATGTATTAAAACCTATACTTAATCACGGGTATAGTACGTCTAAGGGGCTAATTCTCATAGGTACAGTTGCAGGTGATTTACATGATATAGGGAAAAATATGGTTTCTATGTTACTTGTAAGTGAAGGATATACAATTATAGATTTAGGTATAGATGTAATGGCATCAGAATTTGTAGATGCTATTTACGAGTTTAAACCAGATATTCTTGCATTGTCAGCTCTTCTTACAACTACCATGGGAGAACAACGAGAAGTGTTAAACAAATTAGAAGAGGAAGGGCTACGAGATTGTGTCAAAGTAATTGTAGGTGGCGGACCTGTGACAAAAGATTTCGCTATTGCAATTGGTGCAGATGCCTTTGCTCGCGACCTTTTTGATGCAATAGATGTAATCAATAACTTGATGTTAAAAAAACAAACTACATAAATAGCAAGAATAATCCTAGTAAAAGCCAAAACAAAATGATACAGAATATCCTTTATTCTCGTATTAAGCTGTTCTGGCTTTTTTATTTGATGATGAGCATTCCAGATTATATGCATACACAAAGTATGGTAAGCATATTGATGTGTACACTTTTCTCCGCTTTTCAATATTTTGATTAGATGAAATCTCTCCATTACGCTATTGCTCCAGTCGAATGACAGGGTAAGTATACCTTTTCAGTAGCCTTCTGTGTACGCTCTTAATGGCTTTCCCATATAAACCTCATAATTGAAGCAAGTGGGCAATGGGTAGTGTTTGATTGTTAATTTCATAGACACTTTGGTTAATAGGGTTGTTGCTAGATTTAATGCGTCTAAGATACATTTGGTGACGATTACACAAAACAAAATAGTACCTAAAAGTGTGGTAATCCTCCAGAGACACATTACAGTACATGTAGTAAGATAGTTGTAGAAGCAAAGTTGTAATAGATAAGGTTAATACAAAATAACAGGAGGTGATAGGTTAAGCCATCTAATATTTAAGCAGGCCTGCTATTAAATATGGCTTAATAATATCAAATTGAAAAGGTTTAACAGAGGTGGTATCTCATGAGAAACTTTTCCAGAAAACCAGAGATGTATGATGTAGATTTGAAATTAATATCTGAGTTAGTCGAAAAACTTGAAGAAGAACAGTTGTTAGACATAATTAAAAGTTTTATTGAATCTAATCCAACGATAGATGAAGGAAAAAGAGTTGTTGAAGCATGCCAAGAAGGTACAGCTGTTGTAGCTAGATTATTTGAAAGTGGAAAATATTTTGTTGGAGATGTGATCTTTGCAGGTGAACTATTAACAGAGATAGTAGATCTGTTGAAACCTGTCATCGGGGAACATAGCCCTAAACTAGGGGGGATTAGGCTAGGAACTATTCATGGCCAATCACAACATGTTGGAGAAAATATTTTCAGAAAGATTATAAAAAAAGTTGGATATGAAGTGATAAAAGAAAATTAGTTTTAGAAAAATCTTACAATTGCTTCTATTAATATAAATAAAATTGGAGGAATATTAAATGCAAAAAAATATATATACTAAGTTGGCATATACAGATTTGAATGATTTTGTGTATGGATCGTGTCCAAATCCTGTTACAACAAAAAGTGGTCTTGTTATCGGTGGTGGTACAATATATCCAGAATTGAACTTTACACTAGCTGGAATGAATGTAAATGAAACTACAATAAAAGATACGTATAAAACATATGCAGATATTATTCATGCCTCATTAAAAAGAGCTAAAGAACTCTATGCACCAGGTGTTGTACTTGAACTTGAAACTTTGCCAGATTTTACTGAAAGACCAGAATGGGCAATTGAAGTGAATAGAGTTATATTAGATATCATGCAAGAGTATAGTGATAAATTCGGACTAAAGACTGCACTAAGAGCTACGCTAAATGATGTTAGAGAAATGAGCCGTCCACCCATCATGAAAAGTGGGAAATATTTAGATGCAATGCTTGAAGCTTTTGAAGGCTGTGCAAAAGGTGGAGCAGACTTTTTATCCGTAGAATCTACAGGTGGGAAGGAACTTCATGATGATGCTTTAGTTAATGCAGAAATCAAACAAGTAGTATTTTCACTAGGAGTTCTTGCAACTAGAGATATGAAGTTCTTGTGGAAAAACATTGTAAATATAGCAGATAAAAATAATAGTTATGCTGCAGGAGATTCATCTTGTGGATTTGCAAACACAGCAATGGTATTAGCTGAAAGAGGCTTTATTCCAAAATCATTTGCAGCTGTAGTACGTGTTGCTGCAGTATCTAGAGCTCTAGTTGCTTTTGAAATGGGTGCAGTAGGACCTAGTAAAGATTGTGCCTATGAAGGTCCATACTTAAAAGCAATAACTGGAGCACCAATATCTGCAGAAGGTAAATCGGCAGCATGTGCACATTTTAGCCCAGTTGGAAACATATCTGCAGCAGTAGCTGACCTTTGGAGTAATGAGTCAGTTCAACAAGTAAAACTACTTTCTGATATGGCACCAGTCGTGTCTATGGAGCAATTAATATACGATTGTAGATTGATGAATGCAGCAGGTGACAAAGGAATGAAAGTTGAATTTAGAGATTTGCTAGTTGACTCTGATGCAAAATTAGATGTTCAAGCATATGTACTTAGACCAGATGTAGTATTTGAAATAAGTAGAGAACTTGTTAAAGAGCAAAATCCATTTAAAAGAACAACGTTAGCAGCACAGTTGACAGTGCAAAAATTAAAGAAAGCTATTGCTGCTAATGAAGTTATGGCTGATAAAAGAGACAATAGGTATCTAGACATGATGGAAGAACAACTAGCGGAAATCCCAGATGATGAAGTTGAATTCTACAATGATATCAAAGATGACATAGATATGAAAAAATTCTCTCCAAAGGAATACGATTTATAATCAATAAGTCTGGTTATGATAAAAACTGTGAATTTTCTAATCCGGAAGGATTAATGATCAAGTAATATAAATTAGAGGAGGAATAATAATGACTAAATTTGAAGATATTGCCCAAAGCGTATTTAAAGGTAACGTAAAGAAGGTAAAAGAACAAGTGAACGAAATGCTTAAAGACGGTGCTGATCCAGTAAGAATTATTAATGAAGGCTTAATTGAGGGTATGAATCTAGTAACACCATTGTTTAAAAGTGGAGAAATGTTTGTACCAGAGGTAATGAGATCAGCAAAGTCTATGAATGTTGGAATGGAAATTGTAAAAGAGTTAATTTCAGATGACGATATTCCAACAAAAGGCAAGCTTGTTATGGGAACAGTAAAAGGTGACCTTCACGATATCGGAAAAAACCTAGTGAGTATGATGCTTGAAACTACTGGATATACAGTTATAGATCTCGGAGCTGATGTTGACGAAGAAGTATTCCTAAACGCTATAATTGAACACAAACCAGATATTGTAGGAATGTCTTCTCTTCTTACTACTACAATGATTAAAATAAAAGATACAATAGAGTTCTTGAAAGAAAAGGGAGTAAGAGACCAAGTGAAAATTATTATTGGTGGCGCACCTATTAGTCAAGAATTTGCAGATCAAGTGGGAGCAGATGGTTATTCTGAAGATGCATCAACAGCAGTTGATTTATGTGATAGATTACTAGCTAAGTAGTACATAGATAAATAATTCATAAGGAGGAGTCTTTCATGCTTATTGTCGGAGAGTTAATAAATACTAGTAGAAAAGCGGTTAAAGAAGCCGTACAGAATAAGGATGCACAATTTATAAAGGATTTGGCTCAAAAACAATTTGATGCAGGTGCAGATTATATTGATGTAAATTGTGGAAACATGATAAATAATGAAGTAGAGATTATGACTTGGTTAGTAAATTGTGTGCAGGAACAGGTAGAAGCTCCACTTTGTATTGATAGTCCAGATCCAAAAGCACTTGAAGCAGGTTTGGCATTATGTAAGTATGGCCAACCAATGCTTAACTCAATAACAGATGAAGATGGTAGATTCGATCCAGTAATACCATTGGTAATTAAGTACAAAACTAAAGTAGTCGCTCTTTGCATGGATAGTGTAGGTATGCCAGAAACTGCAGCTGATCGGTTAAGAGTTGCAAGTAATTTATATCAAAAGATTACTGAAGCAGGTGTCGCTGACGAAGATATATATTTTGATCCTTTAGTAAAACCAGTTAGTAGTGTAGGTACTGCAGGAATTGAAGTTTTGGAAACAATTAAAGTAATAAAGACAAAATATCCAAAAGTTCACTTTATGTGTGGATTAAGCAATATCTCATTTGGATTACCAAATCGTAAGTTGCTCAATAGATTATTCGTGGTGCAATCTATGGCAGTGGGCATGGACGGATACGTATTAGATCCAGCAAATAAAGAAATGATGGCAACGATTGTTACCTCTAAAACATTGTTAGGTCTTGACGAGTATAATGGAGATTATCTAGATGCTTTTAGAAGTGGAATGTTCGAATAATGTAAATGTATAGCTAAGCTAAGTGTTTGAGTAAAGTTTAAAGGAAAGACGATAATTAACGTTCGTTCTTTCCTTTAAATCATTCATAAAAATAAAAATTAAAGGGAGGTTATAACTTGAAACTTTGTAAGTTGACGTTTAAATCCCAAGGCATTACTGTACAGGTTCCAAAAGGAACAACAATTATGGAAGCAATTAACGAAAATAATTTTCAGATAGATGCCTTTTGCAATGGAAAAGGTGAATGTGGAAAGTGTTTGATCAAGTTAAAGGGTATTGCCAATGAACCTACAGAATATGAAACAAGATTATTAGAAAGTAAAATTAAAGAAGGATATAGGCTTGCTTGTAGAACAAAGATTTTAGGAGATGCAGAAGTTACATTTACTGAGAAGTCTCAGTTAAATAGTCTTAAAGACGGTAAAACAATGAATTATGAATTCAATCCTTCTTGTTTAGATAGGACAAACTTTAAATCAAAAGCATATGGATTAGCTGTAGATATTGGGACGACAAGCCTAGTTATATCATTAAATGATCTATTGAATGAAGGAAAAGAAATCGATACCATCTCAGCATTAAATCCACAGACACGCCATGGAGGCGACGTGATTACTAGAATCAATTACGCACATGAATCACAGGCTAATTTAGAAAAATTAAATCAATTAGTCATAAAAGGAATTAATGAGTTAATTGATCAACTATGTAAACGCAATCACATAATGGAAGATGATATAGCGCATATTGTTTTCGCTGGGAATACAATTATGTTGCATTTATTAGCAGGAGTCGATCCGATCAGTCTTGGTATAGCACCATATAATATGGTTTTTAGTGAGTATAAACGATTAACCTCAAGTGAAATTAAAGTAAGAGGTGGATCAAAAACTTCTTATAGTCTTTTACCTTCATTGTCTGCCTTTGTTGGTAGTGATATACTGGCAGGAATGATCGCCACAGGATTTCACCAGTTAGGTGGGGCTTCTTTGTTTATAGATATAGGTACAAATGGAGAGATCGTTGCAAATATTAATGGTAAATTAGTCGCTACATCCTCTGCAGCGGGACCTGCACTAGAAGGGATGAATATAGAATACGGCTGTAGAGCTGAAGATGGTGCAATTTCAAGAGTTGAAATTATGGAAGATGGTCTCATATCAATTAGTACCATTAATGATAAAAAACCAATAGGTATATGTGGTAGTGGATTAGTAGACTTAGTTTCTGAACTGTTGAAATTTAGTGTTGTTACTCAAAGTGGTAGCTTTGCTGAAATTGATGAAATGCCTGAAACCCTAAGGAAAAATATAATTGAGTATAAGGGTAGAAATGCTTTCGTTGTTGACTCAGAAAGTAATATCGTAATTACCCAAAGAGATATACGAGAAGTTCAATTAGCCAAAGGAGCGATGGCAGCTGCCATAATTATTCTCTTTAAGTACTTAGAAGTAGATATTAGTAGTGTGAAAAATGTATATATAGCAGGGGCTTTTGGATATCACCTAGATGCCCAGGCACTAATCAATATTGGATTGCTCCCAGCAACATTTATCACAAGTACTATTGAATTTGTTGGAAATACATCTAAAGAAGGTACGCGACTTTGTTTGATTAGCAAAAATGCACTTGAAGAAATTAATCGTTTAAAAACAACAATAGAGCCTGTAGAATTATCTTTTGTACGTGAATTTCAGGATATATTTGTAGAAAATATGGAGTTTTTACATACCGAAAATATAGTCAAGGAATCTATATAAACGTGTAATGAGAAAATATACCCATAAAATCATTGGAATGCTCACATATTTTAAAATGAATCAAAAGGACAGAACATATGCAGAGGAAGGAGACCGTAGTATATGACGAAGATTGATATTATATCTGGCTTTTTAGGGTCCGGAAAAACTACCTTAATTAAGAAGTTGTTGGATGAAAAAACAGTCAAAGAAAAAGTGGTAATTATAGAAAATGAATTTGGAAAAATTGGAATTGATGGAAGTGTCCTTAAGGAACCAGGTGTGGAGGTATTTGAAATGAATGCAGGATGTATCTGTTGTTCGCTTGTTGGACCATTTTGTTCAGCGCTTGGTAAAGTTGTAGACCAGTTTCACCCGGATAGAATCATAATAGAGCCAACTGGAGTTGGAAAACTATCTGATGTTTTATCGTCATGTCACGAATTGGCTAAAAGCCAAGACTTTGAATTGAATATGATTGCTGTTGTTGTAGACGTATTGAAATATGATCTGTACATGGAAATCGTTACAGATTTTTTTGCAGATCAAATTGTAAATGCGAAAATTGTTATTTTAAGTCGTACCCAAAAAGCAGATATCGAGTTAATAACTTCTGTTATGAAAGATATTAAGAAAATAAATAAAGAAGCATCCATAATTACAACACCTTGGGATCAATTAAATGCAAATAAAATTTATTCTCTTTCTGAGAAGTCAATTAAACCTCTACTAGAAACTCCTAAAAAACATAAGAATTCATGTGACCATAATCATGATCATAACTCTACGGATAAAGTATTTCAAACATGGGAAACAGAAACAGTCTTAACATTTACAGAAAACCAAATACAAAAATCATTAGAAGCCTTATCAAAGAAGTGTTATGGTGCAGTTTATAGAGCGAAAGGAATTGTACAAACAGATGACAATCATTGGATTAAATTTGATTTTGTACCTGGAGAAATTGAAATAACACAAATCCAACCTGATCTAACAGGACGCCTATGTGTTATAGGATCAAATCTAAATAAAGAGTTGATTGAGGATCTGTTTACAAACCCAGTGTCATCTTGAGCGCAGTCGCTGTGCCCCGTTTATCGGGGAAAGATCTCCGTATTTACTGAGCCCCAGACCCAATAAACTGCCCCAAGTTCTTTTGCTAACACCAACCAACCAACCAACTAACCAACACCCAACACCCCTCTATAAAGTGCAGAAACCTTAAAGAGGGCTTTTCTTATACTCAAAAATAGTGAGGTTAAAGGTTGTTGATATTTCAATCATATATGTGATTGGTAGAACATAAACTACCATAGGGGGTATTCTATGGGTAAAAAGTATAACGTTGAAAATATGATAGAAAATATTAGTGATATCTTCGAACTGCCAAAAGAAATTACATTAAACTTGCCTAAAGTAACTTTGGTCGGAGACGTGCAAGTAAGAGTAGAAAATCATAAAGGAATAATTGAATATACTACTGCAAAAATAAGAATCAATACGAAGGTTGGAATACTAGTAATCACAGGAGACAACCTCTTAATTCGTAATATTATAAAGGAAGAAGTAGTGGTAGAAGGAAAAATTTTTGGTGTTGTAATAGATGGATAAGGAGGCAGAGTCTTGATCATTGTTAAGCTATGGCATTATATTAGAGGGTATGTTATTATTAACATAAACGGAAGACACCTTGAAAGATTAATCAACCTTATACATCACAATAATATACTCGTTTGGGACATAATTAAAATAAATCCTCAACAACTAAAGGCTAAAATAGAATTAAAAGATTACCAGCAAGTTGTAGAGTTATCTGATCGATTATCTTGTGAAGTAGAACTACTAAAAAAGTCAGGGATGACATTATGGAAATGGAAATTACAAACGCGAAGAATTTTTGTAGCTGCGTTTATTTTGGTATTATTCGCAGTATATTTTATTTCATCTTTGGTTTTAACTATTGAAGTAAAAGGTGATGAGACTATAGATAAAGTAGTCATCGTAGAAGAACTAGAAAAATTGGGTGTAAAACCGTGGGCACTTAAGCATAGGCTTGATGTTAACAACATTAAATCTTCTTTTTTAAAAGCACATAAAGAAATAGAATATATGGATATGGAGTTTAATGGAACTAAGGTGATTATAGATATAGTTGAAGGTGAAGAGCAACAAAAAATATACGATAAATCAATTCCTGTAGATTTAACCGCTAAGAAGAATGGTATTGTTAAAGATATGCTGGTCATTAATGGTACTGCAAATGTTGAAATTAATCAGAAGGTAAAAAAAGGTGATTTGCTCGTTAAAGGAGAAGTTGTAACACAAAAACCAGAAGAGCAAGCAGAGATTACTTACCTTCATGCTATGGCAAAGATTATGGCACAAACATCTTATAGTGGAGACTTTGAAATAAGAAGTTATAAAGTTATAGATGAGGAAAAGTATAAGACCAACAGGATAGTATATATCGGTAATTTAGTTATAAATTTCTTAGATGGAAAAGAAAACTACTACTATGATAGCAGTGAAGAACACAGACTGAAAATTTTAGGAAAAGAATTCCCAATTAAAATAGATAAGATTAAGTATTATCCAAAAGAGAATTGCGTTGATAAAACAGAACAAGAATTACAAGCAGAAGTTGTAAAAAAAGCAAAAGAAGAGTATAAAAAGATTGGTCAAGTACAAAATGTAAAAATAAAATCATCCACGATAAAAAATAACGTGTATAAATATAAAACGACGATTACAATAATTGAAGAAATAAGTGAAGAGCAAAAGATTGATAAATAAGATTAATTATTTGCCTAAAGAGAATAAAATAATATTCATAGCAGATAATTCACAAATCCCAATATAAAGATCATATAATTGTATGGAACGCATTTCATGCGTTCCAAGATACATTGACATAATCTTAAGGATATATCAAAAAGTAAAAACAAAATAATAAAGTCATATGGGTTGTGTTACAATTGCTAGTGTCTAATTAGCGAAGGCTAATTCTACGAGAATACTAGGTCAAAGGAGGTATATAATGGATTTATATATAGACAATAGAAGCGGAGTATCCATCGACGATACGATTATACCAAGGCTAGAGGCATGTGTTGAAGAATGTCTAAAGGTAGAAAGTTTTCCAAAAAATTCGGAAATTAGTTTATCTCTAGTGGGCAATGATGAGATTCATCAATTAAACAATACATATAGACATAAAGATTGCCCTACAGATGTATTATCTTTCCCTATGCTTGAATCAGAAGCTGACTTGCTCCACGATATTATTTTATTAGGCGATATTATTATATCTATTACTAAAACTGGAGAACAGGCATTGGAATATGGGCATAGTTTTGAGAGAGAACTATGCTACCTTACAATACATGGGATGTTTCACCTTTTAGGCTATGATCATATAGACGAAGAGGACAAGTATAAAATGAGAAAAAAAGAAAAAGAAGTCATCAAAAATTTAAATTTATAATAGTGGAGTAACCTAATGAAAAAACTAATGGATAGCTTTAAATATGCATTTCAAGGTATACAGTATTCTTTTCATACTCAAAGAAATATAAGGATACACTTCTTTATCGCGATCATCGTACTTATTATGGGTACATACTTTAGGTTAAGTGACATTGAATGGGCATTGATTTTGTTGACCATAAGTGTTGTCGTTGCAGGTGAGATGGTGAATACAGCTATAGAAAAAACAATAGATTTAGTAACAGAAGAATATAAAATACTGGCAAAAACTGCAAAAGACGTAGCCGCAGGAGCTGTACTGATTAGCTCTATTATGTCATTAATAATAGGCGTTTTAATTTTTTACGAGAAGATATTTAAGTAGTTGGTTAGTTGGTTAGTTGGTTAGTTGGAACAATACTACAGGATGAAGTAGGTACAAATAAAAGTTCCAACATTCTACTTTCCAGCTTACAGAAAGACGTTAGTCAAATAATGAAGTTCAAAAAGAAATCATGAGAAAGTTCCAACAAACCAACAAACCAACAAACCAACAAACCAACAAACCAACAAACCAACAAACCAACAAACCAACAAACCAACAAACCAACAAACCAACAAACCAACAAACCAACCAGGAGGCATTCCATCAATGAACAACTACTCTGAATTAATCAAATTGGCAATAGCCGCTAAGGAATTTTCATACTCACCATACTCAAAATTTAGAGTTGGAGCAGCTATCCTTGCAGAAGATGGAAGAATGTTTAGTGGATGCAACATAGAAAACGCTTCCTATGGAGCCACTAATTGTGCCGAAAGAACAGCCATCTTTAAAGGAGTTTCCCAGGGCGTAAAAATAATAAAAGCTATTGCCATCACATCAGATGAAGAAGATTTTATATATCCATGTGGTATATGTAGACAAGTTCTAAGAGAATTTGGAAAAGATATAGATATCATCTTAATCAATGCAAAAGAAGAAACCAAACAAAGTACCATAGCAGAATTATTGCCCAATGAGTTTACGAAAACAAGTTTAAAGTGAAAAGTTTAAAATGAAAAGGATTTAAAAAATGTAAAATGCAAAGTGTAAAGTTAAAGGATTTATAGTGGTAGGGAACGATGCCCTCATCGTTCCGAGACTCTGACCACTGTGCAGATTATTTAGACTGAAGTCAGAAAGCAAATAACATGTAAAAGTTCCAACAAACCAACAAACCAACAAAAGACCCAACAGCCAAAAAACATGGAGGAAATAAATGAATAGTAATTTTAAATCAGGATTTATCAGTATAATTGGACGACCTAATGTAGGGAAATCTACACTATTAAATAATATTTTGGGGGAGAAGATGGCAATTATATCTTCAAAACCTCAGACAACGAGAAACACCATCCGATGTGTTCATACGACAGATGACTACCAAATGGTATTTATCGATACTCCAGGGATGCAAAAACCAAAAAATAAATTAGGAAACTTTATGCTAGATGTAGCTACACAATCAATGAAAGAAGTAGATGTTATACTTTTTTTAGTTGACGAGTCAGCAAAAATAGGACAAGGAGACCAATATATCATAGAAAATTTAAAGACTGTGAAGTCAACAAAAATTCTAGTAATCAATAAAATGGATAAAATGCAACAAATTAATGTACTAGAAAAAATCAATCAATTAAAAGATCTTGGTTTTGATGAGATTGTTCCTATTTCAGCAATAGAAGGGAAAAACGTAGATCATTTATTAGAAGTAATCACCAAGTATATTCCACTTGGACCACATTATTATCCAGAAGATATGATTACGGAACAACCTGAAAGAGTAATCGTAGGAGAATTAGTTAGAGAAAAAGCATTGCAACTACTCATGGAAGAAGTACCTCATGGTGTTGCAGTAGAGGTTATGAGTATGAAAGAAAGAAAAAATGGAGAGATATATGATATAGAAGTTAATCTTTATTGTGAACGAAAAACCCATAAGGGGATTATAATAGGTAAAGAGGGTAAAATGCTAAAGAAAATTGGGACCCTAGCAAGAAAAGATATAGAAAACCTATTGGCATGCAAAGTAAATTTACAAATATGGGTAAAAGTGCGTCCAGATTGGCGAGAAAAAGATTTTGATCTACGAGATTTAGGCTATAAGCAGTAGGGGTGTTTTATGGAAAAGGCCTCTGGAATCGTAATAAAAAGAGTTGGTCTAAATGACAATGATGTAATACTGACAATATTCACTAAAGAAAAAGGGAAAATACAGGCAATAGCAAAAGGTGCAAAAAAAATAAAGAGTGGATACATGGGTACTACACAGTTGTTTTGTTACTCAAATTTTGTATATTACCCAGGCAAAACATTTGCATATTTAAACCAATCAGAACTAATTGAGTCCTTTTACAAACTAAGAAGTGATTTAAGTAAACTCTCTGAAGCAACATATGCAATTGAACTAATAAATTGTGCCTTTGAAGAGCAGCAAAAGGATGAGAGAATATTGAGTCTCCTTTTGTATACGCTAAAATTAATAAACAGCGAAAAAACCAAGGATACAAAAATAGCTCTTTTAGCATATCAATTAAAATTTATGGGTTTCATGGGATATGCGCCACAATTAAATAAATGTAGCAAATGTTCAAAAGAAGTAGAAGAATATTATTTTTCAAAAAAGGGCGGAGGTTTACTATGCTCAAGTTGCAAGGGGTCAACAGACTTCGAGAGCCTAGTTAGTAAAGATGGATTAGAAATCCTAAAGACATTACTGTTTGCCGATATAAAGAAAATAGGTCAGTTAGAATACAATAGAGAGCTAGTGAAATATTTAATTAAACTGATGAATGATTACATTACCTATCATATAGATAAAAAGATATATTCATATGATTTTATGGATACAATATAGATGTTTCAGCAACTAGCAACTAACAGTTACTAGACGCTAGCTTATGGGTATGTTAAGAGAAAATAATAATATTAATGTAATACATTTGATAGCGAGACTAGTAGCTAAATACTAATTTAACTCAATATGACAGTTAGATAAAAAAGCGTTAAAGATATCATATTGTTTTATTCAAAAAAATTAATTATAAATAATTAGTGGAGGCGATAAAGTGAGTAATTTAACTGAAGTAGCCAATAAGTTGATTGAAGTGACCAATTGTAGTACAGATCAAGCAATTAGTGCATTAGAGCAATCTCATGGAGATTATGAAAAGGCCCTGGAATTATTAATGTATAATAAAGATAATTCTAATAACGAACAAGCAAAAGAAGAATATAAAGCAAAAGAAGAGTATAAAGTAAAAGGAAAAGATATTTTCGAAGTGATTAAAAAGTTGATTAAAGAAGGAAATATAGCAAAGATCAGCATCAAAAAGGATGGCGAAATCATACTCAATATCCCAGTAAATGCAGCAGCAGTGGGAATTGTGTTGTTGCCATTTGCATCCATTATAGCTGGCGTAGCCGCAATAGCCACAGACTGTATAATAGAAGTGCAAAGAAAAGGTAATGTAGTAGTAAACGTAAATGATAAACTACAACAAGCAAGCAGTAAGGTAGAAAAAGTAGTGAATAGCATACTGGAGAAATAGTCTCTAGTCCCTAGATAGTAGTCTCTAGATGTTAGTCCTTAGCAAGATCCCTTTGGGATCCCTATACTTGGACCAGAATTTTATCACAGGTCACTGCCCCTAACAGGAAGATGATAGTCACTAGCATAAGTCCCTTTAGAGGATATCTATACTTTGACCTGAACTTTATCAAGGATCACTGGTCACTGATAAATGACTACAAGGGATTCATTAGGCAACGTAAATCACTTGACATTATGCGCTATATTTGATAACTTATTAGAAACAATTAAATAACATGCTATGATATAGGAAAGTAGTAAGGGATAGTTTTTAGCGAGTGGGGAAGGGTGTGAGCTCCATAACAAAATCTTACGAAGGGCACTTTGGAGCATGGATTAATAAAAAGTTGGGTACATGTACCAATTAGGGTGGAACCGCGGTAAATTATCGTCCCTTGCTATTATAGCAAGGGACTTTCCTACGTCTAGGTAACAATTTTTTAAAGGAGGAAACAAATGAAACAACAATTAGAAATGAGTGAAATAGTAAGCATCTGTAAAATGAGAGGTTTTATATTTCCAGGATCTGAAATATACGGGGGACTCGCAAATAGTTGGGATTACGGTCCTTTAGGTGTTGAATTAAAAAACAATATTAAAAAAGCATGGTGGAAAAAGTTCGTTCAAGAATCACCAAATAATGTAGGCCTAGATAGTGCGATTCTTATGAATCCAGAAATTTGGGTTGCATCAGGCCATGTTGGTGGTTTTGCTGATCCACTTATGGATTGTAAAGAATGTAAGAGTAGATATCGAGCAGATAAACTTATTGAAGATTTTTCACATGAAAAAAATGAAGATATCATTGTTGACGGCTGGAGCAACGATAAAATGCTGGATTTCATCAACGATAATCAGATTAAATGTCCTAAATGTGGCTCATTAAATTATACGGATATCCGTCAATTTAACCTTATGTTTAAGACATTTCAAGGAGTTACAGAGGATTCTTCAAATGAAATATTTTTAAGACCTGAAACAGCTCAAGGTATTTTTGTAAACTTTAATAATGTACAAAGAACTTCTAGAAAGAAAATTCCCTTTGGTATTGCACAAGTAGGAAAATCATTTAGAAATGAAATTACCCCAGGCAATTTTATCTTTAGAACAAGAGAATTTGAACAAATGGAACTTGAATTCTTCTGTGCGCCAGGAGAAGATATGGAGTGGTTCCATTACTGGAAGGATTTTTGCAAAAACTGGCTTTTAAATTTAGGAATACGAGAAGATAGTATTAGACTTAGGGATCATTCTCCTGATGAATTATCACATTATAGTAATGCTACCTCTGATATTGAGTTTAAATTCCCGTTTGGTTGGGGTGAGCTTTGGGGTATAGCTGACAGAGGCGACTATGACTTAAAACAACACGCGACCCATTCTGGCAAAGATATTAAGTATATGGATCCAGTAACGAATGAAAAATACGTGCCTTATTGTATAGAACCATCACTAGGGGCAGACAGAGTATTATTGGCTTTTTTATGTGACGCTTTTGAAGTAGAAGAGATCGATGAAAAGGATAAGAGAAATGTACTGAAATTACATCCCTTTTTGGCGCCATTTAAAGCGGCAATATTACCCCTTTCTAAAAAGCTAAAAGAGAAAGCAGAAGAAGTCTACCAATTGCTTAGTAAAGATATGATGATAGATTACGATGAAGCTGGAAGTATTGGTAAGAGATACAGAAGACAAGACGAAATTGGAACGCCTTATTGTATTACTATTGACTTTGACACGCTAGAAGATGATACAGTAACAATTCGAAATAGAGATACTATGGAACAAATAAGGATTAGTGTAGCACAATTAAAAGAATACATCACAACTAATATCGATTATTAAAAGAAAGATGAAAAACAGTGCCCATTTAAAAGGGGAATATGTTATACTTTATAGAATAGTTTATTCAGGTAGTGTAACATATTCTTATTTTAGGGGGTGGTGTAAATACAGCTTACGAAAAGACAACTGGAAATAATGGATATTGTAAAAATTGATCAACCAATTACTAGTGAACGTATTGCAGAGAAGATTAGTTTAACTAGAGCCACACTAAGACCAGATTTAACGATTTTAACTATGATGGGAATTCTTGAGGCTAGACCAAAGGTCGGTTATTTTTATTCAGGAAAATCATTATTGAGCGTTATGGGAAGTTTTATTAAAAATATGAGTGTTATGGACATAAAATCTATGCCAGTTATCGTATCGGAAGATAATACAGTATATGACTCTATCGTTACTATGTTTTTGGAGGATACTGGTAATATATATGTTCAAAACAATGGATCTCTTTCTGGAGTGGTATCGAGAAAAGATTTCATTAAGGTTACATTAGGTAATCACGACATAAAAACCTTACCTGTTGCTATGATTATGACTAGAATGCCTAATATTGTATGTGTTGAAGCCCATGAATCAGTTTTTGATGCAGCTCAAAAAATTATCCACCATCAAGTAGACTCACTTCCTGTTGTGGAAAAGTTAGAGGGTGAGGATGGAAAATTTAAGATAATTGGGAAAGTATCAAAAACTACAATTACAAGAGTTATGGTGAATATAGGTAACGAGTAAGGGGGGTTGATTATGGTAATTGGTAAGAGAGGGGTTATATATGTTATATCAGACTCCCTTGGAGAAACAGGAGAATTAGTTGCAAAAGCAGGTAAAATTCAATTCAACAGTAGTATTAGTGAAATAAAAAGATATCCATTTGTTTTAGAAAAGGATCAGATAGATGAAATAGTAGAAGAAGCACGCCAACACAATTCCATTATTATATATACCTTAGTTATACCTGAAATGAAAATACATATGAAGTCTTTAGCTGATAAATATCATATTAAAGCAATTGATGTTTTAGGTCCTGTAATTGATGCGTTAACAGAGTTAACACAAAAAGAGCCATTACATGAAGCTGGACTTAATAGGCGCTTAGACGCTGATTATTTCAAAAAGGTTGCAGCAATCGAATTTGCCGTGAAATATGATGATGGTAAAGATTCAAGAGGAGTAAAGAAAGCCGATGTGGTTTTACTGGGTATTTCCAGAACATCAAAAACGCCATTGAGTATGTATTTAGCAAATAAAAATCTTAGAGTAGCCAATATTCCTATTGTGCCAGAAGTAGATCCGCCTAAAGAATTATTTGAAATTTCAAATAGAAAAATCATAGCATTAACCAATGATCCAGATAAATTAAATAGCATTCGTCAAGAGAGATTAAAGGCACTAGGTTTGGACTATACAGCAAATTACGCTAGTATGGAAAGAATTCTAGGAGAGCTAGATTATGCAGAAAAGATTTATAATAAGTTAAAGTGTCCAATTATCAATGTTTCTGATAAGGCAATAGAGGAAACTGCGAGTATAATATTATCTATCATTCGTAAGGAGGATTAATTTTGAGTAAAAAGTATGTATATTTGTTTAAAGAAGGAAATGCAACAATGAAATCAGTTCTTGGTGGAAAAGGTGCCAATTTGGCAGAAATGACAAACATTGGTTTGCCAGTACCTCCAGGGTGGACAGTATCTACAGAAGCTTGTACAGTGTTTTATGAAAATGATAAACAGCTTACTAAAGAAATTCTAGAGCAAATTCAAGTGAATTTAAAAGTACTAGAAGGAGAAACCGGTAAGAAATTTGGAGACAAAGAAAATCCACTATTGGTTTCTGTTAGATCAGGCGCAGCTTTCTCAATGCCTGGAATGATGGATACAATATTGAATTTAGGTTTAAATGATAAAACTGTCTTAACAATTGGTGAAAAGACGAATAACATGCGTTTTGCCTACGATAGCTACAGAAGATTCATCCAAATGTTTTCAGATGTAGTATTAGAAATTCAAAAATATAAATTCGAACATGTATTAGATAAGTATAAAGAAGATAATGGATGTAGCGATGATACCCAATTAACAATTAAAAACTTGGCAGATATCGTTGAAGAGTTTAAAGCCATTGTAAAAAAAGAAAAAGGACTAAACTTTCCTCAAGATCCACAAGAACAATTAATCATGTCAATAAACGCAGTATTTTTATCCTGGAATAATCCAAGAGCAAAAGCATATAGAAATTTAAATGACATTCCTCATCATATAGGTACAGCTGTTAATGTTCAATCCATGGTGTTTGGTAACATGGGAGATGACTGTGGAACAGGAGTTGCGTTTACAAGAAACCCTTCTACCGGAGAGAGAAAATTATATGGTGAATTCTTAGTTAATGCCCAAGGAGAAGATGTAGTCGCAGGAGTTAGGACACCAAAACCTATTGATGAATTAAATAATATTATGCCAGAAATATATGCGCAATTTGTGAAGTGTTCACAACTATTAGAAACTCATTACAGAGATATGCAAGATATTGAGTTTACTATAGAACAAGGTAAATTATATATGCTTCAAACAAGGAATGGAAAAAGAACAGTACATGCTGCCCTTAGAGCAGCGGTAGAAATGGTAGAAGAAGGTTTGATCACTCAGGAAGAAGCAATACTTAGAATAGAGCCAAGACATCTAGATCAATTGTTACATCCTAATTTTGATGTGAAGACCATGAAAGCAGCTGTTCCATTAACTCAAGGACTTCCCGCATCTCCAGGAGCTGCTACAGGTAAAGTTTACTTTAATTCCGAAGATGTAGTTAGAGCTGCAGCAAATGGAGAAAAAGTAATCTTAGTTCGTAGAGAAACATCTCCAGAAGATATCGAAGGAATGGTAGCGGCTCAAGGTATTTTAACATCTAGAGGTGGTATGACATCTCATGCAGCTGTAGTGGCAAGAGGAATGGGTAAATGTTGCGTAGCTGGGTGTGAAAGTTTAAAGGTCGACGAAGAATTAAAAATACTTGTCATGGGCGATGAAAGAATTGCTGAGGGAGAGTACATATCGTTAGACGGAAGTAGTGGAAAAGTATACAAAGGAACTATTAAAACAGTAGAACCTGAATTATCAGGGCATTTTGGCATATTAATGGAGTGGGCAGACAAAATCAGAACACTAAAAATAAGAACTAATGCCGATACACCTAGAGATGCAAAAGCAGCGATTAGATTTGGAGCAGAAGGTATAGGTTTATGTAGAACAGAACACATGTTCTTTGATGAAGCTAGAATTCCTGTTGTAAGAAGAATGATTTTATCAGTAACTGTAGAGCAAAGAAAAAAGGCATTAAATTTATTACTACCTATGCAAAAATCTGATTTCAAAGATTTATATAAAGTAATGGAAAATAAGCCTGTTACTGTAAGATTATTAGACCCACCACTACATGAGTTTTTGCCCCATGAAGAAAAAGATATCATAGCATTAGCTAAGGATTTTGATATATCAGTAGATAGATTAAAAGAGACCATCCATTCGTTACAAGAAGTTAATCCAATGTTAGGTCACAGAGGATGTAGATTAGCAGTAACCTATCCAGAAATAGCTCAGATGCAAACGAGAGCAATTATGGAGGCAGCAATAGAAGTGATGAAAGAAGAAAACTGCACAGTTGTTCCAGAGATTATGATTCCACTTGTTGGCATTATCGCAGAGTTAGATTATGTGAAAAAAGTAGTTGTGGCAACAGCAGAAAAAGTAAAAGAAGAGAATAATTCTTCTATAGAATATCTAGTTGGAACAATGATTGAAATCCCAAGAGCAGCACTACTTGCAGATGAAATTGCAAAAGAGGCACAGTTCTTCTCATTTGGAACAAATGATTTAACACAAATGACTTATGGTTTCTCTAGAGATGATGCAGGCAAATTTATTAGCGAATATAAAGAAAAAGGTATTATGCAAGATGATCCATTTGAAAGTGTAGATCAAGAAGGAGTAGGAAAATTAATTGAGTTAGGTGTTAAATTAGGTAGAACGACAAAACCTGATTTAAAAATTGGAGTCTGCGGCGAACATGGCGGTGACCCAAAATCTATAGATTTCTTCTACAAAATTGGATTAGACTACGTATCTTGTTCACCATTTAGAGTCCCAATCGCAAGATTAGCAGCAGCACAATCAGTACTTAAAAGTAAGTAAACAAAAAGTACCTCTTTATAAATATAAGGAGGTACTTTTTTTATTGAACAAGAAGGTCATATTTGACCTGCTCATCTTGAGAGTGACGCAGTCACGCCGTCAATGTACACCGTCTATCAGCGGAGAATTAACCTTTTTAACTAGGAGAATTTTTCCCTTTTCAGTTATCTCGAGCGTAGTCGAGAGATCTCCGTTTTTCAACGCTTTCACAAGATGAGATCGTTCTATTGTGATATCTCTGCAACCAAAATACAGGTGAGGGTGCTTTTTCAGCGAACTTCCTCTGTTCCCTCATAGGTGTGAACGAGTAAACTTAATCCCTCCAGTTGTTTCATATATTTCCATAAGTGAAAAACGAAAAAGTGTAGATTGTAAAAGTATATGAATATTGTTATACTATGTAACAACTGAATGCACTAAATATAATCAAAAATGAACATAAAGAACGAATAAAGGTAATAAATGAGGAGATGAAAAAATGGATAATATAGAAAAGATTAGAGAAAAGATCAGCCAATGTGATGATAAAATCATTGAAGCGTTAGCAGATAGAATGGACCTTATTCAAGACATAATTACTTATAAAAAAAATAATGGAGTACCAATATTGCAGAAAACACAAGAAATAAAAGAACTTGCTGTTTTGATATCAAAAACAGATGAGAATCCTTATGAAGAAGAGCTTTTAGATATATTTACAACCATAGAAAAGAATAGTAAAAAAGTTCAATCAAAAAAGTTATTTCCGTATAATATTATGCTCATTGGGTTTATGGGAACTGGAAAAAGTACAGTATCTACATATTTATGTGAGAGGTTAGCTATGGACAGCGTTGACATAGATCATTTAATCGTAGAAAGACAAGGAGTGAGTATTAATCGCATTTTTGAAAAATATGGAGAAGAATACTTCAGAAATTGTGAAAGCGATATACTAATCGAATTACAGAAGAGAAAGCAACTGATCATATCATGTGGTGGGGGCATTGTTTTACGAGATGAAAATATCGCACATATGAAAGAAGATGGAAGGATTGTGCTACTAACTGGAACACCACAAACAATCTACGAAAGAGTCAAAGATAGTAAAGAAAGACCCATATTAAATGAGAATATGGATGTAAAATTTATTGAAAACCTAATGGAAAAGCGTAGAGCGAGATATATAGAAGCTGCAGATATTATGATTAGTACGGACCATAAGACCGTCCACGAAATTTGTAATGAGTTAATTGCAAAATTAATTGCCATAGATTAAAAATATAAAGATAGAATGAAAAAGTGCCTATGAGCACTTTTTTTCGTTAATTTGTAGTTAAATATCACTTTCAACTACTGTATAATATTTCTTTTCATAAAAAAGAAGGAATTTCAACCCCTTTTATCGAATAAGATATAATCACGTATATTAGTCATAAGACTAAAGTGTGTGATGATAAGCAAAAGATTTAAGATAAAGGTGGGACACAAACATAATTTTAAGACAAGGTTTACTTGTTAATCACATAAATACATAGAATTGGGGGTGTGTATATGAATATCCGTGAGGATAGGGAGCAACTGGAAAAAATCATGTTTTCAAAATACGCAACTCTAAGCATCCATTCAAAAGGTAGACAAAAGATATCTACGCCATGTACCATTCGTACTGATTTTCAACGGGATAGAGATAAGATCCTACATTCAAAATCTTTTAGAAGATTAAAACATAAAACTCAAGTATTCATAGCTCCTGAAGGAGATCACTATCGTACTAGACTCACTCACACCTTAGAGGTGTCTCAAATAGCTAGAACCATTTCTAGAGCCTTAAAATTAAATGAAGATCTTACAGAAGCAATTGCTTTAGGACATGACTTAGGGCACACACCATTTGGTCATACTGGAGAAAAGGTCTTGGACGAGATTTGTAGCTTTGGTTTTAACCACAATAAACAGAGTTTAAGGGTGGTAGATGTTCTAGAAAATAAAGTAGGATTAAATTTAACTTGGGAAGTCCGGGATGGGATTTTACATCACTCTGGTGAAATAAGATCTAAGACATTAGAAGGAGAAATCGTTCATTTAGCGGATAGGATTGCTTATATTAATCATGATATTGACGATGCTATAAGGGGCGGAGTAATCACACAGGAACAATTACCCAAAGATTGTATGGAGGTATTAGGCGTTACGAGGAGGGAAAGGATAGATAGGATGATTAACAGTGTCATTAGTACTAGTTATGATAAAAATACTGTGAAAATGAACCCAGAGTTGCAAGTGGCCACATTAAATTTACGTGATTTTTTGTTCAAACAGGTATACATCGGTTCTAAGGCCAAACAAGAAGAAGGTAAAGCATCTTTTATTTTGACTTCAATTTTTCAACATTTTAATAAAAAACCAGAAGAATTATCAGAAGAATATGTACAGAGATTAGAGAGTGAAGATAAAGAAAGAGTTATATGTGATTATGTAGCTGGGATGACAGATAGATATGCCATTAACAAATTTCGACAATTGTTTATACCGGAGCCTTGGAGGGTATAGTAAGTAAAGAAGCGTCAATAATCAATATAATAATAGACGTGGATGCTTGGCCTGTAAGAAAGAAATAAAAGAAATCTCTTTAAAATATAATGTAAATGTTGTATACTACATTAGCGTGTGTCGTGTAGCGTTCGACAAAATATTTGAAAATGTGATATACTTAGTCACTGTGTTCTAAGTAGAAAAACCATAGAATGATTAATTGATATGAGTAAGGATGATATAATGATTACGGTTTGTAGTAAACATATGCTATAAAGTCATATCCCTTCTGATCATTTCTACACGGAAGACAATATAAGAAATTATTTTATATCAAAGATATTTAGTCCAAATTGCGGGAAAGAAGAGAGTGAAATTAGTTAACAAAAAGAAAAAAAGAGAATGATTATTATTTTCATCATATGGCGAAAATAATAGAAGATCAAAATAAGTTACATATATTTTTCTCAAAATAGAAAAGGATCTCCCTATTTTTATGTAGATTAAGTAAAGGTGATAATATGAATAACAACAATTATTTCTCCAGTGATATTATTGATCAAGTGATAAATGAAAGCGATATAATTGATGTCGTCTCTCAGTACGTAACGTTGAGGAAAATGGGTACGAGCCTGAAGAGTTGTTGTCCATTTCATACAGAAAAGACTCCGTCATTCGTCGTATCTAGAGAGAAACAGTTGTATCACTGCTTTGGTTGTGGTGCTGGAGGAAATGTCGTTACCTTTATCATGGAAATAGAGAAGTTAAACTTCGTAGAAGCCTTAAAGCTTTTAGCTGAAAGAGCAAAAATAAACCTTCCTCAAAATGATAAATATGACCATGTATTTAATCAAAAGAAGGATAGACAACTAATGTTGCATAGTGATGCAGCTATATTTTATTATAGGACTCTACTTCGTGAAGAGCATGCAAAAGAGTACTTGCAAAAGAGGAATATTGAGAAAGATACAATCAAAAAGTTTGGTATTGGCTATGCACCAAATAATGGGAATTGTCTAGTTAAATACTTACTATACAAGAAATATAGTATAGATGAACTATTAGAGTCAGGACTTGTTTTAAAGAATAAAAACGGATCAAGTGATTATTATGATCGATTTAGAGATAGAATTATATTTCCCATACAAACTGTTACTGATAAGGTGATCGCTTTTGGAGGAAGAGTATTAGATAATAACAAATTTCCTAAGTATCTAAATTCCCCAGAAACAAAAATTTTTACTAAGGGCAAAAATCTGTATGGATTAAACAATGCAAAAAAAGAAATCACTGATAATCAGATAATTATCGTTGAAGGATACATGGACGTAATTGGTCTTTTTCAGAAGGGAATAAAAAATGCTGTAGCATCCCTTGGCACTGCTTTTACACCTGATCAAGGCAAGTTGATTAAACGGTATACCAATGAAGTTATTGTAGTATACGATGGTGATCAAGCGGGACAAGAAGCTGCGTCAAAGGCAATAGAAATCCTAGAAAAATGTGGACTAAATGCTAAGGTAACAATACTTCCAGAAGAGTTAGATCCTGATGAATACATAAATAAATATGGAAATCAAGCCTTTTATGACAGAAAAGATGAGGCTTTAGTAGTAGTAGAGTATAAAATAAGCAAATTAAAGCAAAAATATAATACGAATAGTATTGACGGTAGAATAAATTTTGCAAAAGATATCTCAAAATATCTAAGTCAATTAAATAGTAGTATCGAATTAGAAGCTTATTTAAATAAAATCTCTAAGGACATTGGTCTGTCAAAAGAATCTATAATTCAAGAAATTAAAAAAAATCAAGTAAAAGAGCATAAAAATACGGATAATGGTAATTATAGGAAAGAAAACCAACAAAAAATTATCAAAAGTGCTGCTGCTATTGCACAAGAAAAAATCTTAAGCATTTTAGTCAATAACCAAAAATTATATCCTATTATTCAGTCAAAAGTCGCACCTGAAGACTTTTATATTGGATTGTATAGAGATCTTGCAAATTATTTGTTCAAGAAATTGAAAAATAAAGAGAATATAGAGGAATCTAAGTTTATAACGAGTATTACAAATAGTGAAGATGTAAAAATTGCCTCGTCAATATTTACATTGGATGAATCTATTGAAGAAGAACATGATATTAATAGCTATATAAATACATTAAAGAAATTTAAACTTCAAAATCACATAAGGGAATTACAAGAGCAGATGTTAAATCAAGAAATTGATGAAGAAAAAAATAAAATTTACTATAAAATAATTGAGAGCAAGAGAGAGTTAGAAAATTTATAAGTGGGAAGGAGGGGTAAACGTGGATGTGAATATGAATATAAAAGAAAACGTAAAGGTCAAAGAATTAAGAGTAAAAGGCAAACTAAACGGTACACTAACAGGTGAAGAGATAGAAAGTTCACTTTCAGAAGTAGAGTTGCTTCCAGACCAAATAGAAGATATATATTCGTTATTAGAAGAGGATGGAATAGAAATATTTGCTCAAGATATTACTAGTGCCGCCCATATTGATGATGTTGAAATAGAAGTCACAAAAGCAATTGCCATTCCAGAGGGAATTAGTGTAAATGACCCAGTAAGAATGTATTTAAAAGAAATAGGAAAAGTTCCACTTTTATCTGCTGAAGAAGAAATTAAATTAGCAAAGGCTATGGAAACTGGTGATGATAAAGCTAAAAAAAAGTTAGCTGAGGCGAATTTAAGATTAGTAGTCAGTATTGCTAAAAGATATGTGGGCAGAGGTATGTCATTTTTAGATTTGATTCAAGAAGGTAATTTAGGATTAATTAAAGCAGTAGAGAAATTTGACTACGGCAAAGGTTTTAAATTTAGTACTTATGCGACGTGGTGGATTAGACAAGCAATAACAAGAGCTATAGCAGATCAAGCAAGGACAATCAGAATACCAGTACATATGGTAGAGACTATAAATAAGTTGATCAGAGTATCTAGACAATTACTTCAAGACTTGGGAAGAGAACCTACACCAAAGGAAATTGGCGATGAAATGGGATTTACAGAAGAAAAAGTTCGTGAAATCCAAAAAATCGCGCAAGATCCTGTATCTTTAGAAACACCAATTGGTGAAGAAGAAGATAGTCATTTAGGTGATTTTATACCAGATGACGACGCACCAGCCCCAGCAGAAGCAGCTTCATATGCCTTATTAAAGGAACAACTATTTGAAGTGTTGGAAACATTAACAGACAGAGAAGAAAAGGTCCTTAAGTTACGGTTTGGCTTAGATGACGGTAGAGCAAGAACATTAGAAGAAGTAGGTAAAGAATTTAACGTAACAAGAGAAAGAATCAGACAAATAGAAGCAAAAGCATTAAGAAAATTAAGACACCCTAGCAGAAGTAAAAAATTAAAAGATTATCTAGATTAACAAGAACAAAGTATCTTAATAATTAAGATACTTTGATTTTTTTTACTTATTTGTAGAAATTGCTACTTGACTAACCACCATCTCCTCATTCCGACTGTCATCTCAACCGTAGTGGAGAGATCTCCTCATTCCTACGTCATCTCGACCGTAGTGGAGAGATCTTCTCATTCTTACTGTCATCTCGACCGTAGTAGAGAGATCTCCAGATTTAAATTGAATTATGGCACGCTTTACAAGGTCTATGCGAAAAGCCCACTCCTTTAGGAGTGGGATGGATAGCATAAATTGAATTAATAAAGTGTGTATAATAGTATTGACGACATAAATGCCTTATAATATACTCTATTTATGGAAGATAAATTGAAATAATAACTAGTGAAACAATAAAAACATATGTAGCAAATCAAAAAACAAGATAGTAAAAAAGTGAGGTGAATATTGTGTCAAATTATATTTTAACATTAAAATTAAATACAGAAATTTATCAAGAAGATATTTTAGATAAGAGATTAGAAATAAGTCGTAGTATTTATAATAGCTGTTTAGGTGAATTGTATAAAAGATATCATTATATGAGACAGTCTAAAGAATATACGGAAGTTTTTGAAATGGCTAAAGGGAAAGATCGAAATAAGCGATTTAATGAGTTAAATAAAAAACATAACTTGACTGAATATTCGCTTCATCAGTTTGTGAAACTTATCCAAAAACATTTTAAACAGAATATAGATAGCTTCACCACTCAAAAAATAGCTACAAGATGCTTTGGTGCTTTTCAAAAATTAATACTTCATACTGCACATAGAGTTTATTTTAAGAAATACGGCGAAATGAATAGCATTGAGGGTAAATCTAATAAAACAGGAATTAGACTTATAGATAATAAACTATCTTTGAATGGATTAATAATAGAAGCATTTATAAATAAACATGATGAATACGCACAGTTATCACTGCTAAATAAAATCAAATACTGTAGAATAATTAGAAAATTCATTCGAGGAAAGTATAAGTATTATATACAATTGGTGTTAGAAGGAGTTCCCCCAATAAAATATAATAAAGAAACTGGGGAAGTTAAACATAGTCTTGGAAAAGGTAATGTTGGTATTGACATTGGGACGAAAACAATTGCTATTAGTAGTAAAAAAGAAGTCAAATTGTTAGAATTATGTCCCGAGGTAGAAAATATAGAGCATAAAAAAATGATTGTTTTAAGAAAACTAGATAGACAACGTAGGGCTAATAATCCAAATAATTATAATGAAAACGGAACAGTTGAAAAAGGTGTTAAATTAATATGGCTTAAGTCTAATAAATATATGAAAACACAAAACGAATTAAGAGAAATACAAAGAAAACAAGCTTGTATAAGGAAGCAATCACATGAAAAACTAGCTAA
>MCHG01000139.1_pt1 | contig 37284 bp, 30 predicted proteins | sample 787351 | NCBI WGS metagenome assembly MCHG01 (sample SAMN05430296, study PRJNA330682) | permafrost metagenome | biome: Cold desert; feature: permafrost; material: soil; isolation source: enrichment culture inoculated with soil incubated with H2/CO2 at 20 degrees... ... | reverse complement strand
AACACCTGTTTTAAAATCGAATGAGATTTTTCAGAAATCGTATCCAATACCATAGTTAGCAACAAGAGACTTCGATTTGATTGGATATCTTGAGCATGGTTCAATTAAGGGACATAAACACTTGACGAAAATCGGTGTTTAATATAAAAGTCAAATAAAAAAATAACCGCCCAGGACAGGATATCCACAGGGTTACTTATAGCAGGCAGATGAGAGTAATTATAATCCTCTCAGCAAAAGTCAACACTTTACAAATTGAACAAGTCTCATTTAATTTGTGTTTAAAAATATGGCTCTTCGCTGTTCTGTATGGTTGAAAATGGTTATTTATTTAGACAGTTGTCAGTCCATAATGAAAAACACCATGCTTGAAAGGCGATGAATGGAGTTACCCACTCGAAATAATGAAGAGCCAAAAATATACTTAAAATATACTTAATAGTGAGTTCACTACAATTACTTAATTACTTTCCTTCTAGTAAAAATACTTTAAGAATTTCGATTAAATTCGGATCTCAATCAATTGCTTATATACTATATATAAACAACCGGCCAAATCCGGGAGTTTCTAGGAATTCTCTTCACTGGTCTTCGGTTAAGTGAAGAGATATGATAAATTGCGCTTATCCCAATCAATTGAGCAAAATTTTATTTCCAGTAGTTCCGAATCTCCTTAGTTCCGAAACCCATTTTTTACAAATGAAGGTATAATTAAAAAAGCTATTAAAGATCATGGAGTCGCTTAATATGAAACCGAAAAACGACTCCATATCTAATATAGACATAACCAGTTTACTGGCAGTGTCTTCTGAATTGTTTAGTCTCATTAATATAATAACTTTACCCGATGAAGCAAATTACAGCTATCAAGAATTTCTTAACGTTTTACTTCACGCGGCAACATCTTCGACCAATTCTCTAGAATCAGCAAGTAATGATCTCAGGTCAAAAATACCAAATATAAGAATTCCTTCAGCTGATACAATTTTTAATTACATAAAACCTAATTCTATTGAAAATATTCTTTCTTCATTTCGAAAAATAAATGGTGAAGTTTTAGGATGATAGATCTTAAAAACAAGGTTCACGACATTGCTGTTGACTTCCATGATATTTCATATTATGGGACCAGAGACACTCCATGTATAAGGGGAATAAAACCGAAGAATGGAACTTCATGGGGATATTCTTTCTGTACTTTAGATATAATTGGAAACTCTAAGCTAACACTTGATGTTATTGATATCAATGGGTTAAGCAAAGATTATTCGACCCTTATGGAATCCCTATTTGAAAGAATCGAAAAAAATGGGAGTAAAAGTGGGAACATTATACATAGATAAAGAATTTTTTAACAGGAAAGTTATCTCAAAGATAGATGAGCACAAACTGGAATTTGTAATTGCAGCTAAATCCAACAAAAAAATAAAGGCTATACTTGAAAAGCACAGAAAGGAAAAAGGAGATACGTCTACTGTATTTGAATATAAGTTTCAGGAAGGGGACCAACTTTCAACATTGTAGCAATGTGGATCAGAAGAAAGGGTATTTGCAACAAATAAAAAAATGGGTCTGATAGACACATTTGTAAAACAGATACCTGAAGAATATCGAAAAAGAAGGAATATAGAAACTGGATATAGAGTAAAAAATGATTTTAAGATACGAACATGCTCTAAATCACCAGTTGCAAGAACGCTATTTTTTGTAATACAATGTATCATGTATAACATTTTGAATGTGTTAAAGTCGGTTCTTGAGATTACAGCATATCAAATGAAATCAGTAATCAATCAAGACATTATTAAAGCAGTAACAGGCGGAATCGAGTCATTATGCAACATTCCAGTGAAGCTATTTTGGGATTGCTTAATAGAATTTAATAGAGGAAGAAATCGAGCTATTCGAACTCGATTAAGAAATATTTAAATTTCACATTATAATCAAAAAAAATCACAAAACCGGATAGTGGCAACTATGGATAATTTCTACTTAAGAACTTTACAATACTGATATTTTTCAGCGAGCATTATAAAAAATGCAATTAAAATGGAGAAACGAAGGCTTTTTTTGTGAACTATTAAGGAAAATTGTAAATGAATGAGGGCAGTCAGTCGGAACTACAGTAAATCGGAACTACTGACTTCGACAATGTTTATATCTGGGAAGGAAATTACAGTATATATTATTTTTTCAGAAGCTTGATCTTAATGATAAAAAATTGCATAATATCTCGTGACATGTAGAGACATGGCATGGGCCCCCTCAACTTTCTAACCTGAAAACGATTTCACAAATCAAAGGAAGGTTCTTTTAATGAAATACTGGCAGCCGAAATATGAAACAATGAATCCTGAAGAATTAAAGAAGCTACAGCTCAAACGCCTGCAACAGAGCGTAAAGCTGGTCTATGACAACGTCCCCTTCTACAGGCAGAAGTTCAAGGAGGCAGGAATTACTCCCGACGACATAAAAACACTCGAAGATGTCCGTAAATTGCCTTTCACGAAGAAAACAGACCTTAGAGATAACTATCCTTTCGGACTCTTTGCTGCCAAACAAGAAGATATCGTACGTATTCACGCTTCTTCAGGGACCAGCGGAAAACCCACAGTTGTCGGGTATACTGCAAAGGATATTGAGACCTGGTCGGACATGATTGCCCGGAGCCTTACAATGATGGGACTTTCCAAAGGAGACGTTATCCAGAATTCCATGAATTACGGGCTCTTTACAGGCGGCCTGGGCTTCCATTACGGGGTAGAGAGAATGGGCGCCATGATCGTGCCTGCCGCAACAGGAAATACTGCCCGGCAGCTTGAGATGATGATTGACTTTGGGGTAACCGCGGTTCACTGCACTCCATCTTATGCTTTTTACCTTGCAGAGACTGCAGAAGAACTGGACCTTGTAGACAAACTCTCATTAAAGGCAGCTGTCTTCGGTGGGGAGCCCTGGTCAGAAAATACGCGGAAACAGCTTGAAAAAAGGCTCAACCTCAAAGCTCATGACTGCTACGGCCTTTCAGAAATGTTCGGGCCCGGCGTCGGTTTTGAGTGTCAGGAACAGAATGGCCTGCACATCTGGAGCGATAATTTCCTCGTCGAAGTTCTGGACGAAGAAGGAGAGCAGGTCTCAGAAGGCGAAAAAGGTGAGCTTGTGCTCACATCCATTAACAAAGAAGGCTTCTGCAACATAAGATACCGCACAGGTGACATTGTAAGGCTTCTTGAACCCGAATGCGAATGCGGCAGGACAACCACAAAAATATCACGCATCCTCGGCAGAGCCGATGACATGCTGATCGTAAGGGGAATCAACGTTTTCCCCTCCCAGATCCAGGACGTTATTTCCAGAATTCCTCAGGTGGGCGAACACTTCCAGCTCATCCTGGACCGCAATAAACACATGCTCGATGAACTCACGGTTGAAGTCGAACTTGAAGAAAACGCCTTCACCGGCGACCTCAAAGACCTCACATCAGTCCAGAACCACGTCCAGTACGAACTCAAAGCCGTCCTGAATATCCGCACAAATGTCGTACTCCTTGAAAAAGGCAGCATCGAAAGGACCGCAGGAAAGGCAAAGAGAATCATCGACCGGCGGGAGCAGATTTAACATTCAAGAAACTTTAATTGATCAGGGAAAACTAATTCCCTGACTTTTCTTCATTGATCATCGGTTAAGAACCTCCATCTACCACTAGTATTTTCTCTTTTCAGCTTTTTATTTAAAAGATTAAAAGTTTTTAATTTTAGGTTTTAGTGCTTATTATCCCTGATTTTGATATTCAACTCAGAATAACCAAAAAGAATACATACCATAATTGCAAGTGGATACAATTTTCTATAAATCCTTAGTTTGACAGTATAAATTCAATTTAATGATAAGCCTCAATTTTTCGTCAAAAATCAATTGACAGTATTCAAAAATTTCATCAAATTACCTCTGATTTGCTGTTTTTTTAGCTTCGCAACCACTAAAAAGGAAATGAGTAGAGATTTTTTGTTCTATTTTAGCACTTTTGGCACCTGACTTTTTGGATAGTTTCTATATTTTTATCCAATATTCATGCCATCTGTCAAATTCTATACCAAAAATTTGATCAAAATTATGAAAATAACTATCAAGAGACAGAGAATCATCTGTCAAATTAAATCGCAAAAAATGGGCTAAAATTTGTTGATATAATATTACTTCTTATTCCAACGGATATAAAAACAATCTTTCAACATAAAAATCAAACTGTCAAACTCAGGATAAATTTAAGCTTTTATTCAATTTTTAACCAATTTAATCGAAAAGTAAAACTCGTTTTTCTAATATCGGATTCTTTGATTGTATTTTTAGGTGGAAAACTCTCCTACATTCTTATTATCAAAAATGAGCATTTTAAGTCCCCAATTTACAAAATGATTTTTAGAGGCCCTATATGGATCTCATTGTAATTTTTGAATCCAAAAGCTGTCTTGTTCCCCTCTATTTTTGAAAGCCTGCGTCAACATACCGAGATTATTTACTAAAATATTTAATGACTATCTGGATAGCTTACCATCCACACGGGATCCAAGGGATATGGAAGGATTTTTTAAGATCTGATGCAAACCCCCTCGAAAAAGAGATAAAAATCAATTAATACAATTGTGTTTATATTTATAGGCGCAAATTAGAATCGATGCATTTGTCACAGCACATTTGAAATGACCTCATTATTCAAGGCAAGAACTCTCAATATTGAGTGATATGCTTAGAAGCGAAGATGTATGGTGGCAGATAATATAATGCACACGAAATGCACGCAATATAGTTAGATCGAACTACTTGATTGAAGAGGCTTTTCTGAGGAGGGAAAACATGAAAGCGATAAGGATTCATGAGTTTGGGGGGCCGGAAGTTCTGAAATACGAAGATGTCAATGAGCCCCAGCCAGGTCTGGGTGAGATTCGAATCAAAATCATTGCAGCTGGAGTTAACCCGATAGATTGGAAGATACGAAGAGGCTTAATAGGCGAAGTACCTTTGCCGATGATAGTTGGATTGGATGTTGCAGGCATAGTTGACGCGGTAGGACAAGGAGACGTTCTCTTCCAGCCTGGAGAAGAGGTCTTTGCTAAAGTATCCATTGGGCAGGGCGGATATACTGAGTACACAGTGGCCCGTTCTAAAGAAGTGGCACGTAAACCAAAAAGTATCGGATTCATCGAGAGCGCTGCAATTCCTACTGCCGGATTAGCTGCCTGGCAGTCGATTTTCGATATTGCTGGACTCGAAAAGGGGCAGTCGGTGCTAATTCATGGTGCTGCCGGAGGGGTCGGGACTTTTGCAGTTCAGTTCGCCAAATGGAAAGGGGCTTATGTTATAGGCACCGCGTCGGAGAAAAATGCAGAATTCTTGAAAAGTATAGGCGCTGATGAAGTAATCGACTATAAGAACCAGCGATTTGAAGATCTTGTGAGCAATGTGGACGTGGTATTGGATACAGTAGGAGGGGACACATTCGAGAGATCCTGGAGCGTATTAAAACCCGGCGGATTACTGGTGACTACCGTAGCCAGTATCCTCGAGGGCGAGCCCAAAAAACGTGGCGTGCGTGCAAAGAGAGTCATGACACAGTCTGATGGAAAAGAACTTGCTCAAATCGCAGCCATAATAGACGAACAGAAAATTAAACCCGTTGTTACAAATGTCTTTCCTCTGGCAGATGCACGAAAGGCTCATGAGATGAGCGAAACCCTTCATACACGCGGGAAAATCGTTTTGCGCGTTAGAGATGATTCGAAGTAAAGCCGAAACCTGTCCGTAAAAAAGCATGAAATTAGCACGTATTTGCTCTAGTGTCGAGTCAACAGAAAAATGTCGTATAAATAGAATAAGACTATTCAGAATCATTCAATACTTGAGGATTGACTCGACACTAGCGCGCAGATAATCATTTGCAAAGCGAACCCGCAGTCAATTTAGAGCGATAGAAAACCTATACCTGAGAAGCATTAAGCCGCCTTTGCTGGTCCATTCCAGCGATAAGGCGAGGCTTTTTCAGGAGATACTGATAGAGGAACTGTAAGTTTAGCAATCAAGAGACTATAACCCCAAGCTCCTGCAATGAAAGTAGACTGCAAAAGGGATATGAATTTTGGCTCTTCGTCATTCTCTATGGATAAGATAATTTTCAACTCAAGACCGCGTTGGTTTTTGTGATGATATCCACACAAAACAGCGAAGAGCCAATATTTTACATTCTTCTGCTGTCTGAGATATTTTTCCTCATAAACCTACAAAAAGAAGCTGTTAAAAAAGGTTTCAAAGAACTGATCCCACAGGGGTGAAGTGGGGAAAAACATTTGGAGAATTAGGTATCATACGTGATAAATTTCTCTCAGAATGAAATTACACATTCAAACCAAAGAATATATAGTTAATGAACTTATTTTTGTGACAAGCCCTTAGTACAATGAAAACAGATGAGGTAAATGGAAATTTAAAGTTGCCTGCAGAGCAGGCAACTGCGTAGGTCTGTGTCTTTTCCGCTGCTTTTCAGTCGTCCAGTATCAAGGTTTAACAAATGTACTGGAAGAATTCAAAGCAGGTCTTCTGAAACATTATCTTTGTGTCCGAAAACTTAAACCAAATTACGTTAAGAGCCATTAAAATTCCCTCCACTCTTTTGTGTATCTATTAATCTTTCTTTACTTTTCAGTTGTCTACTATCAGTGTTTAACAAATGTACTGGAAGAATTCAAAGCAGGTCTTCTGAAACATTATCTTTGTGTCCGAAAACTTAAACCAAATTACGTTAAGAGCCATTAAAATTCCCTCCACTCTTTTGTGTATCTATTGATCTTTCCTTTACTCTTCGGTCGTCTATATCAGTATTTAATTAGTTCCAGATTACGTTTTACAGTACTGGAAGAATTCAAAGCAGGTCTTCTGAAAAGCCAGCTGTATGTTCGAATACTTAAACCAAATTATGTTTACCATTGAAATCCCCTCCACTCTTTTAAGTTGTTGTTCGTGTAATTTTTATGTGCCAACTGCTTAATTAATCTTAACCATCATTCACTACGATTAAAATTCTAAGCAGAAATTTGCGTTGATGCCTGACATAAGTGCAAATACCTGGCCAATATTAAAATTAAATTTAAATGCAGGAAGTCCGAATGCCATATTATTTCCTCCAGATTTTGATATTTCTTTCATACTTATTTATGTTCTGTTCACGCTCATCTCTGTGCATTTCTATTGAAAAAACACTCCCATTAAATGTTTGCACTAAACCCTCTCTTGATACCCCCAATCGATTTATCCCACTTTGGCAAGTTTTTCTAAATCATCGGGCGCTCATTTTGTTTTTTGGCCCAAAAAAGTCCAACTTTTAAGTGCCAGTGAGTGTACTTAACTATATATATTAAATTATATAAAGTCTATAGAATTACTTTTCCTTACAAATAGTAGTCTTTGATAATTTTAGAGAATTCTTCCAAAACATAGAATATATATTTCCAAGGCATTTCTTTTATAACTCTTATCTAAGCCTTATAATTCAATTTTATCTTTAATTAGGGAAGGAATCGTTATTTCAATGAAATACAGGGGTATATAGATTTGAATCCTTCACATCATATCATTGATTGACTAATTTCAGTAAAGCCTTATGAGGGATCCCAAGAGTTTAAATCCTCCCTTTTTCTACAAGATTCAAATTTTTTTACCAATATTTTGCAAATCGCCTTCTTATCCGTATTATTTTTTTTTAATCATATATTTTTTGAAGATAGCGCAGAATATCGAAAACTTATTCAAATTGAATTTCTTTCTTGAGAAAACTAAGGATCCACCGTGAAATAACTTCGGAATTTTATAATGTACTCAGCCATTTTTCACAAACAGGACGTCTATTTAGTTCCAAAAAATATTTGTTACCTAGATTATTTCAGAACACGTCCAGGAGGAACGGTCTCCATTTTGCTGTCCCTATGGCACAATTTTGATAACGAGAATAAATAAATCAAAATAAAGGATGCCTCGTTTCTTAAATTTTCAATACCTTAATGATTTCCTGACGCAGGTCACTTCTCTGAGGTAACTTTTCTGTGGGTAACTTTCGACTTTGTTGCAAAAATACGGGCTCTGTAGATTTGATTCAAGAAAAGACAATGAAAAATAAATAAAATTCTACAAAGAAATAATTGCAAAATTTGACGAGCTAATAAGCAAATGGAAAGAGCTGAGGTCTTTAAGATCACTCATCGAAGATATAGTCAAATTGGATAAGAAAGCGCACTCTATGGAGGATTTGCACAGATACACGAGAATTTCTGTCCAAAAATACTGTTCTTTAGCTGTACTTATAGTGGGGAGAACTGTAAACTAAGGGATTAGAAAAAGAAAGGAACTACACGTCTTCTCTGAATAAAGAAATAAAAAGGAGGCTATATATTTCAGCCTTAAATTTTTAAGGTTGCTCTATTTCTGTTTATTTTGTCGTGACTTCACAGCCGTCCTGAGTTATTACTATCGTATGTTCTGCTTGGGCTACAAGCCCACCTGCACTTTCAAGAAGCACGGGATAAGAGTGAAAAATGTCGGCCTTTTCCAGCTGAATTAATGCAAAATCCAGTTTGTCGGATTCGAGCCAGCGTTTTGCGAAAGGTAGTTTCCTGTATTCTTCTACCTGTTTCAGGACATTTCGGACTGCAGGCATGCGGACCGGTTTTTTTCTTGTAAGGCTATATATCTCAGCCCAGCTCCCGCCTTCATGAATAAGTCCTTCTCCGTCCGTTGCAAAGGGTTCTATTGCAAACACATCCCCTTCCCTTAGAATTATTCCTCCTTCTACGCGTTTGTTGGGAACAGAAGGCTCATCATGGGCTTCATACTGAGAAAGCCCGTGACCTGTCAGGTTCATTATTGGGCTTAAGCCATAACTGCGAATACTGTCCTCTATTGCAGCCCCAATCTTCCCTGTAGAGATTCCCGGTCTTGCAAGTTCAATGGCTGCAGCTAAGGCTTCCTCAGCTGCTTTTAAAATATCGGGGTTTCCTGATAGGTCAACAGTCACAGCTGAATCTGCGATATATCCATCCACATGGACACCAAGGTCAAGCTTCACCATATCTTTTCCAAAAACGTCAGAATCGCCTGCTTTTGGGGTTGCATGCGCTGCCTCATCATTTCTTGAGATATTACATGGAAAAGCGGGCCTGCCCCCCAGTGCAATAGTCCGATTTTCCACAAATTCCGCAACGTTTAGCAGGCTGTTTCCAACCCTTATCAGTTCCACAGCCTCAGCCCTGACAATCTTCAGGATCCTGCCTGCTTCCCTATATTTTTCAAGGATTTCTTGCTTACTGTTCACATTATCAGTCATGTTAATCCCTTATAGGATATTTTGGATATCGTTTTCATCATGAGTCAACTTATTCCAATTTTACTCTTCTATGAGTATCGGTATACAGGTAGAATTTGAATTTATATAAACTGTATAGAATTATTAATTCTTACAAATGATAGCGCTTAATTTTTAGATACAGAGCTCTTCATAAAAATGAATTAACAGAATCCACTCATCAGAAAAATGAATGAATCTATAAGGTCTATATTGCCTCCCTTGATTTATATAAAAGTTAAAATGCAAATGCGCTGGTAACTATTCAGCCTACCCAAAATCCTTTGATTGACAGTGATTTTAATATTGCAGATAAGTATGATTGCTAAGCAATGAAAAAAGAAAAAACGCAACAAATTGCCAACAATTAACGAAGGTCAATTCAGAGAAATTTGTCCATCGCATTTTAAGAAAGATGGCTAAGGGGGCTGTTTTACTGGGCTGGATAATTATATTTATAATTTATATATAATGTTAATTTTCGGATAGGCTCTTTTAATAATGAAAGTCATAGTGACCAGGAGAATTTGCATTTATAGATAAGAGAGAGCCATTATAGTAAAATTAAGAGGGACTTTATAAAAATTACTTGGATAAAGTCAAACAAATAAAATTCAAAAATTATAATGCGAAAAATGTAGAGTCAACGCATGAATGTACAATATATACTTTTACATATTCCAATAAATGAGGTCAACTCTCACATAAAGAAGGGAAAGCTACATAGATCTTATGAAATAATGAATTTTTCTGATGAGTGGATTCTGTTAATTAATTTTTATTAAGAAGCTTTGCGTCTGAATGTCTGGACAGTATGATTTGTAAGGAATAATAATACTATACAGTTTATATAAATTAGAAGTATAGCTGAATATAGATACTCATCGGACATCAAAATTGGAATAATTGGTCCAATTGTAGAAAGAACGCCTAAAATATAATAAATGTTAGGGAATTCAACATTATATCTAACCAGCTTAAAGTTCCCGAAGACCTGCACAGTTTTGAGTAAGAACCCGATCAAAACAGGTTGCGGCTTAACTGTAGTTCCAAGGAACGAAACCGAAGAGTATATCATAACTTTACGGGGGTTGATTAAGAAGTAATGGGATTGATTAAGAGGAACTGATATCTAAATCTCAAAAAGATGTCTACTGAGATGCATCAATGACCGCGATAAAAAAGAAGAGTTGATGTATGTATTTCAAAACCAATTCATTGTCTCAGCAGAAACTATGCAAATAGAGACGAAAAGGGGCATATTCAACAGGGGAGGAAATAATAATGTTCTTATATTTCAGTTACACAAAAATCACTATCTTTATACAGATAATACAAATAAGAATGATACAAATTGGAGGCCAGCCTTTTAGATCCTTTAGAAACAGGTGAAGCTGGGATAGATCTTTCAGGAAAATATATCAATATACCCATCACGTTTTGATTAATACATTAAATTAATTGTACATAAAGATACAAATAAGCCTTTAAATAACTGTTCAGGTACCCAAAATGAGCAATTAATAGTGATTCTGAGTTTTCCATCAGCATCAAAACAAATTAAAGATTAGAAAAGGTTGTGCCACTTAAAAACTGCTGCTCGATACAAAATGGGTCATAGAATGCTTGAGCCGGTTGAGGGGAACTTTTACGTCCGGTTCTTAGGAGAGAAAGGAAGAGAGTTTCCCGTATTTATGCAACAGGTACAACCTTCCTTTTCATTCAGCATTTTTCATACTTCTTTGCAATTTCAGTTTTTTGCCTCTTTGAAAGTTTAAAATCGATAGGTTTTTACATTATGATCTTAAAAATATCGGAAGTTATCATTCCTCTAATTTATTGAAACGTTTGGAAGTCATCTTGCATAATGCACAATCTGGCTGGATATTTTGATAAATATTAAGGGTAGCGGTTTTATGAGACGAAAATCAGTTAAATGGGTCATTGCTCTTGGAATATTACTGTTCTTTACCGTTTTTTCAGGACGCGGTGCTTCTGCAGAAGTAGAGAAGTCCACTGACGTAGGAAATGGTGAACACACATTTGAGAAGCTTAGTCCCGATAAGGTTACAACGAAATGGAACGATTCATATCTCTTCAGCAGCGGGGAAGATGCCTTAAAGGAGCTTGAGGCATTAAAAAAGAGATCGGAGGAGATAAACGAAACTTTCCGTCCTGAATTTGAGAATCTGTCGGGACCTGTTTTACTGGATTATCTGGAAACTGACAAGGAGTTTTCAAAGTCTCTTGAAGTTCTGTACATTTACGCATATACTCAGAATAGTAAAAATATGAATGATGAGTTCTTTGCTTCTTTGCTTGCAGACTCTCAGGACCTTGTTACCAAGTACAGGAAATCTAACTCATTTGCAACCTTAAAGTTGACCTCGTTAAATAAGGAGGGGTGGGACAGGCTCATTTCTGAAGAGCCCAAACTTGAGGTGTATAGGCCTTATTTTGAAGCTACCTATATGAGGTTTGCAGAGCACAGGCCAATGAATGAATCCCAGGTTACATACCTTGCAGATCTCGAAAATCAACGCATGAAACTGGAAACTAAGGCTCTTTATGAGATCACTAATAATGTCACGATGGCAGGAAATATAACTCTTGAGAACGGCGAGGAGTTTCAAATCAATTCTCAATCCTACAATATTCTACTTTCAACAGACAAGAATCAGGAAGATAGGAAAAGAGGTTATGAGAGGAGGTTTTACCATCTGATAAACGAATCCGATTCGATGGCGTCTATTTATTCTGAAAAAGCTCGGCTTGATGACCTCGTTGCCAGGCAGCTGAACTATACGGACTATTATAATTCCAGTCTTTATGGTCTCTATCTAACCCAGGCTCAGATTGATGATATGAATACAGTTTTCAAAGAGAGAAAAGGGGTATTTGAGAGCTATAATGAATTCAGAAGAAAGAAACTCGGGGTTGAAAGGCTCAAGCCATACGACCTTATGCTGCAGTTGACGGATAAACCTAGCAAAAACTATACTTATATAGAATCTTTGCAGGAGATTCAGAAATCATATTCCGGGATGAACCCAATTTTCAATGAAATCTTTTTAAAGACGGTAACTGGCAATTTCATAGACGTATATCCTGACCCTGAACATGGTAAACAGCCAGGAGGTTACAGTTACGGACTCTGTGCCCTGAAGGCTCCGACCTTGATCTTTATAAATTATAATGGCCTTATCAATGATCAGAAGACTTTAACTCATGAACTGGGGCATAATGCTAATTCCTATCTGATGGGCAACTCAGTCGATTATCTTTACTGCTCCGAACAGATCTACGAAGCGGAGATCCCTTCCACTTTCAACGAAGAGCTCTTTGTTGATCATATGGTCGAAAGTTCTGATAAAGATACCGCAATTATGGTACTCGCTGATCACATAGCAGCTTACCAGAACTTATTTACCAGGCAGCCTATGATTACAGAATTCGAGTATAAGGCACACCAGATGTGTGCTGAAAACGGGACAGTAAGTGGAGCGGAACTCAATGCTCTCTGGACAGGTCTTTCTAAAGAATACAGGAGTGATTCCGTTGAATATTACACTGAAGATTCCGGAGAATGGGACTACATTAACCACATTTACTTTACAAACAACTACTATACCTTCAACTACGCGGTTTCAAAGGCAATAACCCTCGCCCTTTTCAAACAGTACAAGGAGGACCCGAAAACATTCAACAAAAACTACGTCGCCTATCTCTCGGCAGGTTCGACAATGCCGCCTGAAGAAAAACTCAAGAAGTACTTTGGGATTGAAATCAACAGGCAGCTCTTTGAAGATGCCATGAGTGTCGTGAAGTTGAGAATTCAGGATTTGAATAAACTGGAAAAAGAGACGAATGGATCCAAACCTGATTCTGCCGTGGAAACCCTGAATGTTTACTCAGGTACTTTCTGGAATGAGAGACGTAAAGTCTAATGAGTTGAAACGTTGAGACGGCTTGGGGATACCTAAGTACCCTCTGCCTTCAATTTTTTCTTTTTTATTTCAGAGCAGAAACATTTCCACACTTATAGACCCCACGCTCTCACCGGTCATGCCTGCAAAACTTGCTTTTTCCTGAAAATTCGAAAGACAAAACATATAAATAAACAAAGTTCGCCCTCCAATCCTTTAAGATAAAACATCGAATCATGTCCAGTTTTTTGTGAGTTCTCTAAGAAAAATATTGAACGATCTGAAACTGTAAAGAATTCCGGTGGGACTTGAGTATCATTTTCTCCTTTTCTGCAGATTATTCGCAAAGATCGGACGCAAAGCAGGTGTTGAGGACTTTGCTATCAGATGATAAATCTTGAGGTTAAAACGGATTTCCCGGAGTTTGAAAAATATCTTGTATCGGGTTATCGAATAAACATTTCTACCAGGAGCAATACAACTATTTGCACACTACAGGAGACAACAAGATGTATTATGACATAATTGAATCCTTAGTCTGCCCCATTCTTCTGGCAGGAGATGAAAAAGGGTTGAAACATGTTATCTTCCTAAAGGGCGAGAGGCAAGTTGAAATACCTGATGACTGGGTAGAAAACAAAGAGTTATTCAGAGAGGCTACAAGGCAGCTTGAAGCTTATTTTTCAGGGAAACTCGAATCCTTTGACCTCAAGCTTGCTCCAGAGGGAACGGAGTTTCAGAAATCTGTCTGGAAAACTTTGTGCAAAATACCTTATGGAGAAACGAGAACTTACAAAGATATAGCTGCATCTGTCGGTAAACCAAAGGCTTATCGAGCTGTGGGTCTTGCGAATAACCGGAACCCAATTGCAATAATTGTTCCATGTCACAGGGTAATAGGGTCAAATGGCAAGCTCACAGGGTATGCTTCGGGCCTGGATGTAAAGGCATTTTTATTGAAGCTTGAAGAAAATAAATTGAAAGAAGGATGAAAAAAACCCTGGATATTATCTCACAATAACAGATTTTAGGAGAAAATCTTATGGAGCTCAAAAACAAGATTGAAGGTATTATCAAAGCTGCAGCCTCAAACCCAGGTACGGAGATAAAGTACCGTGAACCTCTTGTCGGCTTCGCTTCAGCCGACGATCCTATTTTCGATGAAATGAAAGAAATCATCGGCCCTTATAACCTGCATCCGAAGGAGATTTTTCCCGAAGCAAAAACTGTTATCTCCTTCTTTTTGCCTTTCGAAGAAAAACTTGTAAAACTGAACTCAAGCTCTCAGGATCCAGTAAAGGAATGGATTCAGGCTAAAGGTGAAACAGACCGCCTGATCACGGAGATCAATGAAATTCTCAAAATCGAGCTTGAAAAAGAGGGGATCTCGGCAGTCGTGCCTGAGATTGTTTTTGATTATAAGAGTAGGGGCTTTGACGTAGTCTGGTCTCACAAAAGCGCCGCTTATGCTGCCGGGCTTGGTACTTTCGGAGTCCACCACATGTTGATCACGAAGGCTGGATGTGCAGGTCGTTTTGGAACTCTTCTAGTTTCTGCCAAAATCCCTCCTACTCCACGCCCGAAAGAGGAATTCTGCTGCTACAAAAAAAGAGAAAAATGCCTTGTCTGTGTGAACAGTTGTCCTGCTGCCGCTCTTAGCGTAAAAGGTCTTGATAAGAAAAAGTGTTTCAGGCTGCTTCAGGAAAATGCAAAAGCTTTTCCCAAACTTAACCAGCTTGCCTGCGGAAAATGCGTAACTGGGCCATGTGCTCTCAAGTCCTGCTAACAAAAATCATGCTGACTGAAATCCTGCGGACCAATATCCCGCGGAAGAGCTGAAGCAAATCATCAAAGAGCGGTTATTAAAAGTTCCATGAAACTGAATGCTCCGTGAAACTGACTTATAGATGGGAAGACGATTTAAAAGTGAGGAATATGTCTATTATTTCCCTGACAACAGATTTCGGAGATTTCTATCCTGCAGCCATGAAAGCCGTGATCCTGGGAATTAACCCGGGTGTGCAGATTGTTGATGTAACTCATTCTATTAGACAGGCCGGAATCCGAGAAGGGGCTTTTGCTCTCTATTCTCTTGTTCCCTATTTTCCGGCAAAGACCGTGCACATTGGCGTTGTCGATCCGGGAGTCGGGACTTCTCGGCGCGCTCTTGCCATAAAAGCCGGAAAATCGGGGCAGGAGCAATTTTTTGTGGGTCCTGACAACGGGCTCCTGATTCCTGCTGCACGCCGCCTGGGGGAAATGGAAATCTATGAGATCACAAACAGGGAAATTATGCTTAAATCAGGAATCTCTGCAACTTTTCACGGCAGAGATATTTTCGCACCTGCGGGCGCTTATCTATCCAGAAATATTCAGATTGACAAAGTCGGTCGGAGAATTTCAGATTTCGTTAACCTTGATTTCGGAAACTTCGGAATTGACGGGCCGTTTCTTATAGGAGAGGTTATCTTTGCAGACAGTTTTGGAAATGTTATCACCAATATCTCGGACGATGTAATTTTGAAATTCTCTACCTTTGGCTCATATGTGGAAGTAAACGGCAGAAGAGTGCCCTTTGTCCGGACCTACGGTTCTGTCGGACAGGAAGAGCCTCTTGCCCTCATAGGCAGTCACGGTTTTCTGGAAATTGCGGTAAATGGAGGAAATGCTGGACTTCAGTTCGGGCTTAAAAATGGGAATCAGGTAGCTATAAAGGTCATGTAAAAAACCGTTGAAACTAGATTGAAACGATCCAGGGGTTAAAAACTCCCTTCTGTCAGATTTACTTACAAAATAAAACTTGAGAAGCGATTACGATAAAGACGGGATTAAGAAAAGATTACTCAGTTTCAACTTAATAAAGGTCCGGTTTAATGCCAGAACCCGAAATCTGAAATCTGAAATCTGAAATCTGAAATCCGAAAGCTCCGATTCTCCTATGGAAAAGATTCAAAAAATAGAGAAATGACGGCTCTTAAAGCCGTTTTTATTTCAGTTCCCTGGGCTGTTTGTTTTCAGGCAGCACAGGCAGGGGCATGGTATTGATCAGAAGCGGGCTTGTGATATCCTTTGCCCTTTCGATCACAAGTTCTTTTCCTTTCTGGGTAAGGGCAAAAAGCGGAACTGCAGTTCCTACCTGGGCAAGAGGCTTTACAAGATCCCTCATGTACTTTGAAGCACAGCTGGTTGTGATGTCAGCATTTTCAAGAAGAGTCTGGGCTTCTTCCTTTTTTAAGCCTGTAACATGTACGCCAATTATTATCAAATCAAGTCCAAGTTCGGCTTCAAGTTCCCTGCATTTTTTTGCGGTTTCAGCGAAGGCCACTGTTACCGCGATCTTCTTGTAGCCGAGTTCAGCTGCCTTCCGAACTCCTGCAACAGGGTCCATTTTCGCAGTTGAGGGTTCAAGCACGATCCCCCCGCGTTCAGTGATGCCATTTATGATACCGTCGATGGGCTCGGTTTCTACAAGGCCTGACATTCTGCCGCCCATGCCCTGGACAAGGGTAGGGTTATTGGAAATAACAGTGCCTGCACCTTCACAGGCAGTTACAGTTGTGTCAAGTAAACCTCTGCTCAGCCCTGTCATCATAATTTCAGAAGCTCCGAACCCTACAAAGTCCTCAAGTTCCAGACGGCGTTTGTCCGTGAACATCCCGAAATCTCTTATTCTGAACTCCATGTTCTTCTTGACTTCTTCTGGAGTTATCCTCTGGATTCCGCGCACCTTGGCAAAGATAGGACACCATTCGACTTCAGGCTGCCCAACTTCAATAACTTTACCATCCTTTACAACTACTCTTGTTTTTCCAACTAATTCCATTATATGAGGCATTATTCCACCTTTTAAAACTGATCAAAAATATAATTGTTAAGAAATTCAAATCCGGTAAAAATAACATTATAGGTTCGTGGTTATTAACATAATAGTTTATTGGTTTTTGATTTTTGATTCTACTTCTGGCTTCTTACAGAAATTTTGTTATTTCTCGACTAGCCAGAGACTCCTTCAAAAACTCTATTGTCTTCTTATGATCTCTGAAATGGCTAAGAGTCTATCCGAAAAATGTGACCGCCATAACTTTTGAATTGGCATCAGCACTAAAGGAACATATATTTGATTTGTAGACTATTGTAACTTTACAACTTGCAATTATCAATTTTCTTTAGTCCCTAGTCCTACAATAATCAGGAGGACAAACTATGGATGAATTTGGCGCTGATAATAAAGCTATGAATAAAAACTTCTACATAGACGCATTCGGTTGGGGCTTTGTTCTCTGGCTTATCGGCTATCTTCTTGGCATGATTCTTTTCTTCGTTGTGCCGGTGGATATGATCGGATGGATCATCTTGCCGATCGGGATCATAATCACGCTTTGGATACTTTTTAAAAAGATAACAGGAGATTCATTCAATTACTATCTGTACTTGGCGATTGCCTGGACGCTGATCGCGATTGTGTTTGATTATCTTTTCATCATCAAAGCGCTGAATACGGACGGATATTACAAACTGGATGTGTATCTGTATTATGCCTTAGCTTTCATCCTTCCTCTTGCAGCCTATTGGCATAAAAAATCCATTTTAAAATAAAACTTGGATTAAGAGCCTATCGAAAACTGTTGAACTACTATAACATTTTCATTTTAATGCACAACCAAAATGGATATTCGTTATTATTAAGCCTTTATACTTTTACAATATGCCGTTATCGACTTTTCGGATAGACTCTAAGGCATGAAGATGAATTTGAATGGAACATTTCTTCAAAAAAGGAGAATTGTAAGGATATTTTTTAATTCTCAGGATCAGGATAATACCCTAAATTTATAAATTGGCTCTGAAAGACTCAGAGAATCTTCTTTCCGGCTTCTGCTCCGGATTTGCATTCATAAACGTCGGTTATTTTCATAATTACAAGGGCTTTAGCAGGGAATCTTTCTCCTATACTCTTAACCATTTTGTACATTTTCTCATAGGCCTCTCCTTCAGTCTTGACCTCAAAATCCCCTTTTATCTGGTAGCAGCCCTTAACTTCGGGTCCCCAGACGTAGATTGCACCCCTTGGGTTTTCTTCAAGGTTCTGCCGAGTCTTATAGAAATAATTGTCTGCAATCCAGATTGTTTCTCCGTCTTCCTGCAGTTTACAAATGCCTATCGGTACAACGTTTGGTTCCCCACCTTTAGATGCGGTTGCAAAAGGGAAAACTTTCATTTTTGCAAAGTCTTCCTTCATTTCATTGCTTAGTTTCACCATATACCTCACCTCTATATTTAATCCTTTTTTACTAATATGGCTGCAATCACTATATAATTTTAAAGGCATCAAAAACAAAGAAGGTCAAAAGCTTTTGTTCCACTTTTTTGCATCACTGAAAAAAAGAGCTGAGAAAATAAAGATACGGAAAGTACTCGAAAAAATAAAAAATACACAGAAAAGTTGCAGAAAGAACGGTATATAAAAGAAAGGGCGCCGGAAATAAAGCCGAAAGCCCTTGTGAGTATCAGCAGTTAAAAATTTTATCCAGGAAGTAGTGATGGATACGCAAATCATCGGTTAATTCCGGATGGAAAGCAAGAGCCAGCACATTTCCCTGTTCTGCAGCAATAATCAGCTCATCAAGCATTGAGAGCACGCGCACACCCGGCCCGCAGCTTACAATTCCAGGAGCCCTGATAAATACGCCGGTAAAAGGAGAATCGAGAATTTCAACTTTAAGTTCCGCCTCAAAAGAATCCCGCTGCCTCCCGAAAGCATTCCTGTTGACTTTAGTATCCATAATCTCTAGCAGTTCCTGGCTGGTCTTTTCCACCTGCTCATCCCCTTCCTTTGCAAGCACAATTAAACCTGCGCAGGTCCCGAGGGTCGGAACTCCCTTTGCAGCCGCAGCCTTAATTTCTTCTGCAATTCCCTCACGGGCCAGCAGCCTGCAAAGTGTTGTACTCTCGCCTCCAGGAATCACAATCCCGCTGCACGCCGGTACAATTCCCCTATGCTTTATAGCAACTACCTCTGCATCTACCCCTCTTTCCGCAAGGGCTCTTCTTAAAGCATCAACATGCTCAGAAACCGCTCCTTGAATAGCGATTACACCTATCTTCATGAAAAACACCATTTTCCAGAAACTAACTCTTTATTTGTGAATTAAAAGTCCTCAAAAAATTAAATTGATTTATTCCTACAGGCCTTTAAGAAAGGATCCATTTTTAAAAATTAAATTTTTAGTCCGCTTCAAGAGCGAACCTAAGTACATTAAATCAGTCCTCTTGAGCGCAGCGAAAAGGACCTCGTGCTGTTGCACTTGCAGTGCAACTCCCAGAAAATCTCCGATTTTCTGTGATCCCGAAGCGAAATTCGGGAAGCGAAACTCGGGAAGCGGAACTCAGGGTCACCATCCGCGTTCCTGAAGAGCCTCTCCTACAGGGATCATATCTGCACTGATGCCTTTCATGCCGGCACCGACACCTTTTGAGATCTCAGCGAGTTTTGCGGGATTGTCATAGTTATTGACGGCTTCGACGATTGCTTTTGCCATTTTCTCAGGGTTTTCGGCTTTAAAGATGCCTGAGCCTACAAATACCCCATCGGCTCCAAGACGCATCATAAGAGCTGCATCTGCAGGGGTTGCAATTCCTCCGGCTGCAAAGTTCACAACAGGCAGGCGCTGCATTTTTGCAGTTTCGACCACAAGCTCGATCGGAGCTTCGATTTCCCTGGCAACCATTATCAATTCTTCCCTGGTCTTGCCTGAAAGTGCACGAATTTCGCCCATGATCTGTTTCATGTGCTTTACGGCCTGACTGACATCACCTGTTCCGGCTTCTCCTTTGGTCCGAATCATGGCTGCACCTTCGTTAATCCTGCGAAGGGCTTCTCCGAGGTTCCTGGCTCCGCAGACAAAGGGCACCGTAAACTGTGTTTTGTCAATATGGAAATGAGGGTCAGCAGGGGTCAGGACTTCGGATTCATCTACCATGTCAACACCAAGTGCTTCCAGGATTTCTGCTTCTACGAAGTGCCCTATTCTGGCTTTTGCCATAACAGGAATAGTAACCGTATCAATGATCTTCTGGACGATTTCAGGGTCTGCCATCCGGGCAACTCCACCTGCTTTCCTGATATCCGCGGGAACAGCCTGAAGAGCCATAACAGCAACTGCTCCGGCTTCTTCTGCGATTCTGGCCTGTTCCGGAGTCGTCACGTCCATGATCACACCCCCTTTCTGCATACTTGCAAAGCCCCTCTTGATAAGTTCGGTCCCGTGTCTTAATTTTTCAAAATCCATGAATGTCATCCTCTCTGTTTTGATTTGTTATGAGATATTTGCCGTGGGAAACCCTTTCCACGAGTGAAACGGCTATCAAGTCTTTCCACCAATTGCAACCGACAGGTTACGATTTCAGTTTGCTGTTTCTCTAGTGAAATTGTGAATACGCTCAATAGTTAAAAGCATTATTTAAGTTATTCCTTGATGGAAGAGTACAGGATAAATTAACCTAGAAAGATTTAAAATTTTTTTCTTATTCCCATGAAGAGTCTGTATTTTTAAATCTGCTATATCCATCCTGCTTATTTACTCCAACACACTGCAGAGCTTTAATGCAATTATCACTATAATATTAATTTGCATTTCCTTCATTACTATTTCAGTCTCTATATAATATATATGATTCCCTCTCAATCCCTATATAAAATTTGTCCCGGATTCCGGGAAAATTCCGTACAGCTTCGAGATTTCAGGGTTTAACGATTACTATTGTTCGGGGGAAACTGAAAATGAATATCAAATATCTAAGGATTGATTTCGGGAATTGACCCGATAATGAAGGATTAGGCCTTGATTAATATGATAGCAGGTTTGAAGGTGTCGAGTCAAAAGCTCTCAAGGTATATCAGATATTTTCGGAATCCTGAATCAATTCTCACTTTTGGGTTTGGGCTTCCAGCCGCAAGTCTGGCCACAGCATACTGATTAAGACACAGGCGATAAACTCGAGCTTAGTGCGCTATGATCAGAATGCCGGGGAGCCGGTTAAAATCCTATACTTAAAAATTTTTAATAGACTTTGTCGGATCTGTTTTATATTCTTTATTCAATTACTGCCTGCGTTGCTCTTAAATTTCCTTTGTCCCTTCTATACAGGTCAAGCTTTGTGCAAACAACTACAGAAGCCCAGACTGTAGATGCAGGAATGAAGGTTTTTAAAAATGCGATTAACGTGAATTGGAGGTAATCGATCGTTCCGGCTGTTTTAAACCAAATATCAAGAATAAGGCTTGATACCCCGAGTAGCAGGAGTGCGATAAATACCCTTGAAGCTCTCTGTGCTGTACTTCCGGTGTCATCCGGGATCCCTTTTCTTATAATCAGGAGGTATGCAACATTTGTGCCAAGATAATATCCTGCTACATCAGCACTTACCATAGATAATGCTGTGAAAAGAATGGGGATAAAAAACATGAATGAGTAAAAAAGCAAATTCTGGAGTCTGAAAGCGAATTTAAAGCTCTCTTTTTTGAAAAAATCATCCTTCAGAGAGCTTTTGAGAAAATGAGTAAAAAAGACCAGAAGAATTAACCCTACAAGAGCCCCTCCCAGTACATCCCCTATGAAATGCCTTCCCAGGTATATCCTTGAAAAAGCTACAACTACTATCATCAAAGGAGTTATTGCTCTGATCGTCCTGTTGTTGAAAACAGTGGCGATTCCTCCCCATAGTGCAGTCGTAAGCGCTACGTGCCCGGAAGGAAAGCCAAAAGATGAAAGGGTAAAAGCTTCTTGAAGTCGGAATGCTTTAAGGATCTGTTTATCGGGAAGTGCGAAAACGTCTCCAGATCCATTTCCCTTAAAAGGTGATGTGTTTTCTATTCCGGATTCCAGGTTAAATACTCTATTGTCTACAAAATCCGGCCTTGGAAATGCGACTAGAATTTTTAGAGTTTCGATAACCAGGCCTGTCCAAAGCAAGAGCTGAAACAGAAGAAATCCCTTTTTAAAGTTAAATCCAAAAGTAGTAATAACTATTAAGGCAACTAAAAACGAGGAAGATCCCATTGTAGTTATCAGGATCATGAGAAACGTAAACCATTGGGTTCCAAGGGATTGGAGGTAGATTATAGGTTCGGTCTGGAACATTTTTATAGCTCCCAGAAAAGATCATTTTTCTGGACTTGAATTATAAAATTTATATTCTTTCTCAGAGACAGGCAAAATGTAAAAAGTTTTTCGTTTCAGCCGAATAACCCACCTTTTGCTGCAGGATGGAAACTTCCCGTAAATGTATAAACTAGGTGAGTGAGTTCATCAAGCTCATATTTTCAAAATTTTGCTGAGGCTATAGTAGAATACCGAAACTCCTAGATAATCTCAAAGGAAGAGATGAAAACCCCACAGCACCAACGGATACGGGACGAAAACGAAGAAATTTAAAGAAGTGTATTTTGAGTTATGGGGTAAGTTCTTGTTTTTTGATTTCTAGAACTTTTTTCATTTTTTTAAAAACGTAGTGCCGATGCCATGAGCTTTTGTAATAAGAGACTGTGTGAATTAACAGCATATGTTAAACTTGGTCCGGTACCTTAGATTTTTTTAGGCATGAATTTTGATAAAGTCGGAAAAGAAAAAGAGGAGAGCAAAATAAAGAATCAACGTGTGGCTGCCAAGAGACTAAATGGCACATTAACAGACATTCAAACTTGGATCTTCGCATCTGCTGTGTTCTTTCTCCGTACCTGATGAATGTGTTTCGCACCTTCCAGAGTTCAGGAATATCGACAGGAATATGCAACAGGAATCTTTTTCGAGAGACGCAATAGAAAGTTTCTTGGAGAGCAGCTCTGCCCCGAGATCTGGAGTACTTCTCTAATGCGAGCTTTCTAATAAGTTCGCAAAAAAGAAGACCAGATCTTTCAGGAAGCTTTTCATTTCCCGCGCCTGCTGCTTTTTTGTCGGCTTATTGTTCGGTTACCTGTCCTATTTTGAAGACTACACAAAGGCGCTACTGCTTCCATCAGCTGGCTGATTTCCGGATGCCTCAAAAAAGGGATTTGCAATTTTCTCTTTTTGCATTTATTCAATACCTTTTTTATCGCTTTTCTTTAGCCTTTCTTTTATACAAATTCCGCTTTTACAGAGACGAAAACAGGGCCTCTCATATCTATCTTTTTCTTTTTGCCAGTGATATAGCGCTGGGCAGTAGGACCTATTTTCAGGTTAACTTCTGAGGGAACTTTGACGATTCTTATTCTTATAATATGTTCATTTGCTTCGGACATTGCAGCTTCTTCGATTTCCCTCGCAGCCTGGGCGGCAAAAGCTTCTATGAAACGAATTCCTCCTTTTGCAGAGTGGTTTTCAAAGGCTTTTTGCCATTTCTTGTTGTTAGGGATTCCCAGGATATCTCCCTGATAGGCTACAACTTCGTTGAAAGCCGCAGGACCGCAGAGTTTTGTATTTTCTTCAGGCTCGATCACGGAAACCTTTACTTTCCTGCTGCATACTTCTCCTTCCCAGGCAGGGAATTCACAGGGACTTGGTTCTTCCCCATGCAGTTCACACTGGGAAACGATTGCATCTGCAATCGCACGTCCTTCAGGAGTCTCAGGCACTTTGTCTACAAAGACCTGCTTTGCAAGCTCATTATCCGCCATCTCCCATTCACTGTACTGAGGGATCTGCGGGTAAGTCAGAGAGCGTATATCCGGGGCATCGTGAAGGATCATCGCCAGCCTCTCTACCCCAAGCCCAAGGTTCATAACAGGATACGGAATGTCATATTCTGCAAGAGCTGTAGGGGAATATATCCCGAAAGTTGCAATCTCGATCCAGCCGTCCGAATACTTTGAATTAGAGCCCACAAGTTTAGGATGGAAGGCAAATACTTCGGTCTGGGTGTCAGGAACGTAGTATTTGCTACGCTTCTCATCAGGCCTGAAAAGGAATTTTTCAAAACCAAACTGGGAAAGAAGCCCTTCTGCGACGGCTTTCCCATGGTCAACGGTTACCTCTTCATCCATGATTACGCAGGAAGCCGAGTAATATGTCATGAGCCTTGAGGCATCTTCCTGCTGTTCTCTCCTGAAACAGCGGTCTATGGAGAAGAAGTGGTAGGGAGGCTCTTTCCTTTCAAGAAGGGCACCAAGGGAAATGAACCAGCCGCTTGTCATATGGCTGCGTAGCGTCTTTGTGCTTGCCTGGGGTACAAGCTCTTTAAACTCCGGGAAAACTCTGTTGATCATGTCGGCAACAAGGGCGTCCGAAACTCCAAGAGCGGCCGAAATTTCGGGAACAAGATCGTCGCCCTCAACCTTCCCTTTTTTGTATGAATGGAGGACCTGCCTGATTTTGTCTATCCCTTCGTCACCTACGTTTCCAAGGATTTCATTTATCTGTGCGATGCGTTCGTCGGAGATCCCCACGTTAGGGCGAGGCAGACCTGCAAGGTAGAAACAACGATCCAGGACTGCTAGAGCTTCGCTTCCGAACTGTTTGTGAACCTCTTTATCATCAACTATCAGAGGGTTCATCATCTCTTCAAAGCCCATTCGAAGATAGGCCTCTCTTAGCTTCTGGATGGTATCGTAAACAGGGTGTGCTTTCCCGTATTTAAGAGTGGTTCTGGGATAGCGTTCATTCAGGGTAGGTGTCCTGATCAGCTTTTTGCCCTCATTCCAGGTAAGATCGAAGTTCTCTTTTGCATCCTTTTTTATTTTTTCTGGATCAAATCTCATGCATATCCTCTTTAGCAGATTATTAAAATTCTAAATCCATTTTAAAATTCTAAATCCATTAATTTTGAGATTTTGGGTTAAAACTTTTGATTATTCAGATGTTTCAAACAATTAAGATGTTGAACAGTTTAACAAATATTAAAATAATTAATGAATAAGTTGTATATGAGTAAGTCGCAGTTCAAATGTAAGATTCTAGCCTTTATAGCTCAGGACCATTGATTTGCTTAGTGTTGAAGCTCAGGTTCTACTCAAAGCCTCGATTCCAGGTTCAGCATTGCAGTCTCAAGCTTTTTCTGACTAATTGCATTGACAACATCTCCGCGTGTCTTTTCTATCAGAGCACGGGATACATCTGTCTTCCTCCTGAGTCCCTTGGTTATAGCATCAGGATAATCAAAGTCCATAAGTATTGCATGGATATTCTCCATAATTCCTAAAAATACTTCGGCTTTCTCAAAGGAATCTCTCCTTATAAGGTCCAGAACATGTCTTCTGAGCTCTCCCACAACATCTCCGAGTCCGTTAAGGTAGGCAGCATATTCAACTCTCAGTTCATCCGGAGAAGGGAGATTTTTCGACTCTCCTTCTTCCTTCAGCAGGCTTCTGAGGACTGAGACTTCCGAGTATTCCTGCTGGGCATGTTCTACGTACCCGGCATAATAAATGTCAGCGTATCCTTTGAAAAGAATTTCAAGTTTCTCCAGCGCTTTTCCCGCTGCTTCGATGCTGTTATTTGCCTTCTCAAAGTCCTGCCCATGCAAGGCAAATGTTGCTGTCCTACATTCCCTGACAATTTCTCGGGAGATTTTCAATCCATCTTCCCTTACACTGTCTTTGGCCTCGAAATTTTCCCTTATCTTGGCCGAGATTTCTTCAAGCAACGTTTTCATACCCCCTTTTGATGCTTTCAGCCTCTTACATAATTTAGTTTAAATTGAAAGCTAAATTATATTTTATATATTTTACATTTATTTTTCTGAATTCAGGAATTTTCATCTGAGAATTTCTAGTCGAGTATATTATCCCTATTAGTATAATTTTCTTTTGTCTGTATGCACTGAATATCAGGGTCCTTATATTTTTATTTCTCTTCTTGCCCCTTAGTTTAATTTTTAACTTATCTATATTTATTCGTCAGTTTAAAAATTCGGCTTCATGATCATTGTTTAAACTTTAGTATTGGAAAAAAGATATAAAAAGAGGAAAAATATTTTTTTTCCTTGTCGATATCGTAACTCTTGAGTGTAACTCCCAAAATCAGCTCGAAATGGCTAGCAAAATAATAAGTTTGCTCCTTTCCGGCTCCTTTTTTAGAATTAGACAAAGTTTGAGATTTTTTAACAGAGTCGCCTCATGAAAGGTATCCAAGATCGTTTTAAGTACTGGAGCCTATCCGTTCTAGTTTATACTCTCGAGCAAATTCTGTTTTGTACGGTTTAAAGAATTTTTATGACTTTACTCATCTACAGGAATAGTCTCGAGCTGGCTTGAGAGATTCCATATTAAAGTTCTTGTGTGCAGAGGAAGGTTAGGATCATTGCTTATATCCTCAAGAATGGAAATGCTTGATGCTGCTCTAAGGAACAGAGGTTCGGATTCTTTGTTCAGTATGTCCATGATTTCATTCACGGAACGCCTGATATTTCTTGGAACTGAAGAGTCGCTGGTTATGCTGTCTAGGACATGGAGACATTGTCTGATAACTTCTGCTGAATCATTTGATGACATTCGAATCACCTGCGCAGTCAATTATGATGTAAAAATTAGAGCTAATAAATTAGTGTAAGACAGGCTTGTTATATAAAATAGTATCGGTGATCATCAGGATCGCATGTGGAGATGTCTACCCTTTGTGGTTATGAATCCATGATTTTTCCCCGTTGCACTGGAAAAAGGTAGTTTCATATACAGGGAGCTACAGGAAAAATATTATAAAATAAGTAGAAACTGTGCATAGAGGAAGGTCAGGTACATGGATTCTGAAAAAGATCAAAAAGTAAAGCGAATAGCGCGTTTTCTTGAAATGGGGGGCACTATGCTCGCCGAGCATTGTAAGGTCTGCGGAGCCCCACGATTTCGTTATCAGGGCAAAGTAATCTGCCCTATATGTGATGTTCAGGAAGAAAAGGAGACTCCGGAACCAGTCGCGGAAGTCCAGGTTCCTGAAGCCATACAGCATACCGAAAAAGAGAGGCCCTCATTTGAGGCTAAAAAAAGAGTTCAGGCACACAGGCAAAAACCCCGGTTCGGGTTGAAAACTTCTGAAGCTGCCGAAGAAAAGGAAAAAGCTCTCGAGTTCGAAGAAGAAGATATTTCCAAAATACCTTACGACATAGGGGAAACAAGAAGTACAGCCCCTGCATTTCAGGATGCCCTCTCAGGGAAGGCAGAAAAACCAACAGGGGCACCGAAGATTTCTGGCGTTCATGGAAGCAGGGATCATGAAGACCGAGAAGTACTGGAGAAACTTCTCCTTAAAAAGATAATCAGCATTGCAGCCTGCCTTCAGGATGAAAAGAACCCTCGTAGTATTGCTGAAGACTTCGAGCTGATTGACAAAGGTCTTGGGCTTATCGAGCGCCTGAGGCAGGTATAAAGGTAAGGGCAAAAAGAAAAAAAAGATGGAAGAAAGAAGCAGGGATATAGAAAGAAGCAGGGATATAGAAAGAAGTAAAAGAGAGGAAAACAAGAAGGAAACGAAAATAAAATAATTTGCTTAAAAAATATTCATATTAACGTTTCCTTTTTAGGAAAATTCCGAAAATTTCAAGTGCCATGACCTGCGTTAGGTTTCCGTAAGATCCGAAACTTTCAGTTCATTTATCCTGGCTAATATTATCTTTCTTTCCGATTCCTGTAACCATTAAAGTTTGGTTTCTTTCCATTTACCCTTTATAAGGACTCTCAAGAACCTCTCTGATCCTAGCTGCTGTTTTTGGTCCTATTAGTTTTACCTTCTTGAGATCTTCGGTGTCAGCCTTCATAATAGCCTCCACGGAGCCGAAATGTAAAAGGAGGTTTCGTGCAGCTTTTGGCCCTATGTTCGAGATAGAAGAAATAAGGTATTCCTGCTGCTCAGCAAGAGTACTGGCTGATTTTTTCCCATGAGGATTGATTTCACGTTTATTTTCGGTCTGCTCACGTTTTGCAAGCACTTTTAATATCGCAGCTGTCTCTTCCTCGTCTCTTGAGTAGAGAATTGATACCCCAAAATCAATTGCAATGGATACCAGGGAACCATAGATAGCATTAGGGTTAAGCTGTCTGCAAGTGAAAAGTTCTTCTCCTTCAATGATGAGGACAGGTTTTTCGTATACTCTTGCAAGATCCGAAAGCTGGGCAAAAAGATTACGTTTTCCATCGATAAGGGAACTTGCAAAGTCGTCCGTGCGTTTTCTCTCCACAGCAAGGCGGTCGCTCACAACGTAATCCCCTATCTCAAGAGCTGCAAAACTGAGTTCCATCCCGAGCCTGTCCAGAACTTTTGCAACTCCGCCTTTTGTTTCCCTGTGGTCAATCACTATTCTGAGGAGTTCGGTTTCGGGTTCTATACGGGACATTTCCGCTTTATTTACAGATTTCTTTCCGGAAAGAGTTTCGAAGTCTACAAGGGTTTTTTGCCTCTCTTTTATGTTTTTATCCGTGCTTTTTTCCAGGTTTTCATCCGTGTTTTTTTCTGGGTTTTCATCTGTGCTTCTTTCCAGGTTTCCGTTCTCAAATTCTTCTTTTCCCCTGGAATCCAGAGGGTTTCTGCTGCTGTCCCACTCTTCAGCCCAATTTTCGCTTTCGATTGCTTCCAGTTTCAGCTTTGAGTCTGAAGCAGAGGGTAAACTTTCAAAATCCGAGAGTTCTGAGCTTTTTTTTGAGCTCTTCGGGCCCAGGACAGCCTCAAGCCCATGCATGCTATTTAGCATCCTTTTTTCCTTGTTTTTGCTGCTCCAGTAATAGGCTTCGTCCCTTGTACCCTTTGTCACCAGCACCATCACTCTGCCTTTTTGCTGCCTGCCAGTCCTGCCCTTACGCTGGATGCTGCGAATTTCCGACGGGATGGGTTCGTAAAATAACACCATGTCCGTGGATGGGATATCAAGCCCTTCTTCAGCAACTGAAGTGGCTACAAGTACGTTATATTCTCCTGCCCTGAATTTATCGAGGATTTCAGCCTGCTGTTTCTGCGTAAGTCCTTTGTCCTTGTGGCGCGAACCCTGCCCCACAAAACGAATAGGAACGATTCCGGAAACTTTAGAAAGAGCATTTGCCACTATTTCGGCAGTGTCCCTGTAGTTAGTAAACACAATTACCCTGGAATCAGGGTTTTCTTTCAGCTGTTCGGATACGATTTTCCGTGTAAGTTCGAGTTTAGGATGTTCGACATCACATTCCTTTACCCTGTAAAGGGCTTTTCTCATGTAAAGATCGTCCATGAGCCTTTTTGCAGCCTTACTTGAACTGCTTGAAGAGGCTTCTGCCTCCAGTTTTCCCAAGTACTTCCTGAGGGTCTCAAGCCCCTGCGTCTCCACCATTTCCACAGCATGGTTCACCTTCATCATCTCAGCAACCACAGACATGGCAGAGAAAATCGCAGGATCTCCCCCTATGCGGATTTCACCCTGGAGTTGTTTCTGGAGAAGCAGGAGGTCTTTTTTAGAGACATATTTTCCACTCCCTGCAGAAAAACCCAGGTCCTTTATGACTCCGAGCCGATCGTCAAGGATTTTTTCCAGATATCCCCGAATTTCGGCCATCTCGGCAGGGAGCTGAACCTGAAGCCACTCTATTTCTTTTTCCTGAACATAAGGGCGAACGTCCCTGTCTGTCTCAGTTTTCACGGCCACATTTTCGACATGCAAAGCCTGACAAACTTCAGATATTTTCTCGTCTGAGCTGCCTGGACTTGCGGTAATTCCGAGTATATGAGGATTTTTCGCGCTCTCGAAGTACCTTTCCGCAATAAAGGTATAAGCATAATTTCCGACTGCCCTGTGGGCTTCGTCGAAGGTGATGTGGCTTACATCTTCAAGGCTGATACGCTTCGTAAGAAGGTCATTTTCGATTACTTGTGGGGTAGATACTATCAGCTTCCCCTGTGCCCAGAGCCTTCCCCTCTCTGCAGGGGCAATGCTGCCTGTAAAAGCAAGAATATCTTCTTCAGGAAGGGTCATCACCCTTCTAAAAAAAGCGGCATGCTGATCGACAAGAGGTTTTGTAGGAGAAAGGATCAGCGCTTTTCCCCCAAATCGCTGGAGCCTGGAAGCAATTACGAAAAGAGCTATAATGGTTTTTCCAAGTCCAGTGGGAAGCACAACCAGGCTTGATCCTTCAAGGGCTCTTCCTGCCAGATTCAGTTGATAAAGCCTCTGCTCAACTGTATCTGGTTTTATCAACGGGTGCTTCATACATGCCAGTTTCTCAGGAAAAAGACTCTCGTTCATTTTGCTTCAAGGTTATTTTGTTTCAAGATCATTTGTTTCAAGATCATTTGTTTCAAGGTTATTTTGTTTCAAGGTTATTTTGTTTCAAGGTTATTTTGTTTCAAGGTTATTTTGTTTCAAGGTTATTTTGCTTCAAGGTTATTTTGCTTCAAGGTTATTTTGTTTCAGAGCTTTAATTCAATTATAAAAAAGTAATAAAAAATTAAAAGTTTTGCTGAAGGTTTTTTAGCCCGCAACTCAGGAATTGGCAATTTCCTAAATTTTAAAAGTTAAAAGGCTTGCCTGCAGATTCGAAACCCCTGCCCCTATAGATAAGTTCGTAGAGCACGTTTTCGATTTCTTTGATCGGAGCCCTTACCTGGCGCATGGAATCTCTGTCCCTGATGGTTACAGTCCCGTCTTCAAGGGTATCGTAGTCCACGGTAACTGAGTAAGGAGTCCCTATTTCATCATTTCTCCTGTAGCGGCGGCCAATAGTCCCGGAGTCATCATAGTTTACAAGCAGGGTCTTTTCCCTGAGTTTTACAACGATTTCCTTTGCAGGATCTGAAAGCTCTTTACGAGTCAGGAGCGGGAGGACTGCGACCTGTACCGGGGCAACTGCACTTGAGAAATGCATAACAAGGCGGGCTTCCTCTTCTCCCTCGACCTCGTTTTCGTCCTTTACAGCTTCGGATTCTTTTCCAGCTTCTTCTGCGCCTTTAAGCCCGGCTTCGGTTGCCTTCTGAGCAACATTTTCTTCATCAAAGGCGTGCTCCATAACACCGTAGAAGATCCTGTCAATACCATAGGAAGGTTCAATTACGTGCGGAATAACGTTTTCTCCACTGACTTTTACTGTCTCTTCCGCAAAGCTTACCATGTCAGGGCTGATTGTCAACTCTTCTCCATCCACGGTAACTTTGATCTCACCCGTAGAAAGCTCCTCTTCAGAAAGCTGTTTTAAGGCATCTGAGACAGCTCTTGCTTTGCCCTTAAAGGCAGGACCCAGCTTACCCATATTTGGATTTATAGCAAAGCGAGTTATTATCCTGGGCTCGTCATATTCCACGTAAACGTAAAGCTCGGTCTTGCTGACTCTTGCATGGGCTTTGAGATCATAGTCCGTCCTGTCAGCAATTCCCACCATTTCAACCCAGCCGAAGCGATCGGTTTCGATCTCGGCGTCCCAGCAGTCGATTGCGTAATGCGCCATTTCATCTTTCAAGTGCTGCCTGAACCTGAGTTTTGCAGGGTTGATCCCTACCTTTGTCAGGAACTCGTTGGTAAGTGCGATATTGTAACCCAGGAATTCGTGAGCAATGACTCCAGCCTTTACAGCTTCCCTAACAGTCATCCTGAAGGATTCGCCTTTTTTCTGTGCCTCTTGCGAATAAAGTATGAGTTCTTTGTCTGCGAAACGCTCGAAATTGGGGTGTTTCTTGTTTCTGGGATCGACGAAAATTTCACACTCGGCCTGCGTGAATTCCCTGAGCCGGATAACACCCTGCCTGGGTGCAATCTCGTTCCTGTAGGACTTTCCTATCTGCACTGCTCCAAAAGGCAGCTTATCTCTGTAGAACCGGGACAACCTCTGGAAGTCAACGAACATCCCCTGTGCAGTTTCCGGTCTGAGGTATCCCTGCCTTCCAGTGCCTGGCCCGATTGTGGTCTTGAACATAAGGTTAAACTCATAGGCGTCCCCGAACTCTCCACCGCACTCGGGACATTTGACCTCATTTTCTTTTATGACCCTGGTAAGATCTTCTGCACTCAGGGTCCCTGCCGCACTCATCACGTGTTCTACAAGGTGGTCAGCCCGGAAAGCCTCTTTGCAGTTCATGCACTCACACAAAGGGTCAGAAAAGCCCCCAACGTGCCCGGAGGCGATAAAGACGTCCTCGATACCTATTGTCGGGCACTCGATCTCCATAAACCCTTCCTGGATTACGTAAAACTCTCTCCAGGTCTGCTCAATCCGCCTCTTCAGTGTGCTCCCAAGAGGCCCGTAATCATAAAACCCGCGACTTCCGCCATACAGCTCAAAGGAGTTCCACAAAAAACCCCGGCGCTTGGCCAGCTCGAATACCTTCTCGTATTTGTCCATTTTATAAATCCTCGTGAAATTGACTGGGAAATGTCAGATAATTGTGAATTCTTGATTTGTCCGGAGTATTAGAGGATAAAGGGAATCATTATATTAAATTTGCACTGCTCTGGGGCGAGTTGAGGAAGTTTTGGGTTATAAAGGTGATTGTAATTTCGAAAAGTAGATATTGTTTCAAGTGAAAACATACAAAATTGTTTTTGACATCTAATGCTCTATGAAGGCGGTAAAAGAATGATAAAATCAAGGAGTGAGCTTCATAGTCAGATGGAACATACTATGAATGCAAATCTCCGATCATTAGAAGATAATGGAGAATATGCTGATTATAGTGTAAAAACCAACATAATTGAATCTAATTGTAAAGTTAGTGATATTCCATTAAAGTTTGATGATTATAGTTTAGAAATAATGCCGACAACTGATAAATTTTTGTACGTTATGCTGGCAAAAAATGGAAATAAAGATAAATTTACTTTGTATCTTGATACCTTTTTTGATCGATATTGGAAACTGTACAACATGGAGAAAAGTGAAACCATAAATAAGTTTGTGGATAAATTTACAAACCTTCTCTCTATCGATAGTTTATGGATGCCTCATCAGATGTTGAATGATATTGAAAAAAAACTTGATAACATTGGATTTTCAATTAAGTTTAGACAAGAAGTGTTTGGTGAGGATGATTTAGGAGACGATGAAATCTCCCAATTAACTATGAGATTATGGTCAAAAGGCTCAAAGCCATCTAAAGAACTTTTCGAACTTTTACGCGAAAATAATTTTCCTGCCATAAAGACATCCACAAGACTGATCAATAAAAAAGATGGTGAAACTAAGTTTTTAGATGAAGTCTTTTTTGATGGGAAAATAACAGTGAATAAAGGGACCGATATTGAAGAACATATTCATTTTGTTGACGAAATTATCGACGACTATAGTGCTAAAATGAATCAGATAGAAGAACAGAGAATGTCTCTCGAGGAAGTATCTGGTGGATTTAAAATCAACGGGAGTCCACTTGAACTGAAATTTTCTAAGAGACATAATATTGAGAAACTTGCTGAAAAATTGATTAACTCAACAAAACCTTTCAGGCTTTGGGGAGTAATCCATGACCATACTAACGATTTTCTAAGGATCTCAGGTGTTGACACCCATACGGGAGATAACTTCAACTTGGATTTAATGCCAGAATACGCTCGCTTATATCTACCAAAGAAGTCTTGTGGAAACTTAGTTTTTCGACTTTATACGAACGTTCAACACTCTCTGGACCCAGGGGTGATTATTTATGATGAACATGGATCAATATTCTGATCATCTGGATTTAGTAAATGCAGTTTTAGGACTCGCTTGTAATTTAGAATCTTATCCTAACCATTTTTTCAAAGCAGGATATAAGGTAATGCGTATAGAACCAAAGTTCAATGTTGGTGGCACTATCAATCCTGATATTCTTCTTGTTTCTGATAATATGGGGTTGTTTGCTGAGTGTAAAAGTGGAGAATATAAAATTGGAGCTAATTTGAATAGGTATGATTCAATTCAGTTGAGGCATCTTATTGAAAAGGGAATAGATATTTCTGACGAGAATATGGATCTAGATGTAGGAATATTCGGCAAAGATAACTTGATCAAACTAAACCAAAAGTTACTAGAAGAAGGCATAGATTACTCGCAAGTGATACTAAGTAATGAAATTAAAAAAATTAGTGGAAGATCTTTTAAAGATCCCTTGCTGGAAACTTTGTTTTCTGATTCTGTTGTTGTTAAATCTAAACCTCCTTTAATGTTGAAATTCACGGAAAGTAGCCCTTTTAAAAGAATTGCGCCTTTTGTGTTTAATACTTTAATGTCGCGTTCGTTATCCGGCAAAACTCAGTTTGGGGTACGGGAAATTACAGCTGAAGTAGTTGGAGAAATATGGGAAAAATTGGACAAAGATTTGAAAAAGACCATGGTTAAGAAAATGAAACTGTTTCTTAACCGTTGTAAAAGAAAACATTTGAAAGATTACCTGCAAAATAGTGATGATTTATGGACAATCTCTATTGGAGATCACTGGAAAACTAGGAAGAAATTTAGTGATGATTGTAACCGATTTATTAATAGTCTAAACCAGAAAGAATTGTTCGAGTTTCTCTAAATGAACCTTCGTGTTTATATTAACTAATTATATATTTTATCGTTTGAGACGCCAATTTACCCAGATACTAATACAGAGTTGAAATTTTCTGAAGACGCCTGAAAGATTACCTCTGCACCTATGAAGGAGTTAGCTGCCATTTCAAGGTTCTGCTTCAGACATTTCTGAATGGAGTTGAAATTGCCTGAAGCTAACATTAGATTCAAGTATTGAAAACCCTTAAATGAATAATAGATGAGCAGTCTTTCCCCGATCTATCAAAAAAGCATTCAGAATCGGAAATCCCTGGTTTTTGAAACTTTAAAAGAAGAAAATGTTATTGTCATACTCTTCGGTTCGAGGGCTAGGGGGGATTTCAGTCGAGTTTCGGATATAGACATTGGAGTCCTTCCCGGGAAAAATTTTGACCGGAGAAAATTGGTTTTCTTAAAAGAAAGAATTGAGGATCTTAATATCCCTTATACAGTTGATGTTGTGGACCTTTCCAGGGTTTCGGAAGTTTTTAAAGAAAAAGCGTTACGAGAAGGGGTTGTATGGAAACATTAAAGCTCAGGATCGAAACCACCGAAAAAGCACTCAAAACTTTGAAAGCAATCACAGAAGAACCTTATTCAGTAATAGTTCGGAATGCGGCTATCCAGAGGTTTGAATATACTTTTGAGACCTTCTGGAAAGTCGTAAAGAATTACCTGGATGTTCAGGAAGGAATCATCTGTAATTCTCCCAAGTCCTGTTTCAAGGAAATTTCAAGGTAAGTCTTCTTTCGGAAGAGGAAACTGTCAAAATCCTTGAGATGGTGGATGACAGAAATCTCATATCTCACACCTACCACGAGGAAGTTGCAGAAGAAATCTACCAGCAGGTCGAAAGTTACTGGAAGCTTATGGATGAGATTTTCAGGCGGGTTGTTGAAAAGCTTGAGTTGGATTTTTCGAGCAGGTAGGCAGAAAAATAAAAATGAAGTTGTAAAAAATCGGGCGCAATTTGCTTTCCATTCAGAAAATTGCCGCTGAATTCTTATTTTCTCATTTTTTCAGGGTTTTTGTGCTCAAGCCGCGCCTTGGCGCGGGACAGGACAGGTCTGAGAAGGCTATTAACATTACCCTGTTTATCTATTTTTTTGGACTTTTACATCTTGCCCAGGTTTCAAGACAAATATTTAATGGTTAAGGTCAAGTACATTATATAGCAGAAAACAATACTTTTGTTTATTCCAGAGAGACTTCCCGGTTTATTTCTATTTTGCGTCAGCATTTGCCGGAGATTTCCGGCTTTGCACGTAAACTCTCTTTTTCACGGAAAGTATGAGACTTGCAAGAAAAGTCTGGATTTCTTAAAATATCAGGGCGTGGAAGATAGCACGAATTAATTTTATGTTCATACGTAAGTAATAATTTATTTTAGAATGATGGTGTGGTACAAAGTCAAAGATAAATCAAAGGTTCTGTTTTGGAAGTTATGTTTAATATTTAAATTCCAGTCTAATTTTAATTTAGGTGCACACATTAAACTACCAATTTATAAAAATAAAAATAATAATATTATTTTATATGTAATCGGCTTCATTTACTCTTTCTATACTTATAAAAAGAGTCTATTGATCTTGTTGTCTTGATTCAAAAATCAGACCCTAGGTGTAAAACCTCTCAAACGGAAAATTCGAAAAAACATGAGTTTTTCATCTAATCAAATTTTGTTTGTCTATACTCAGCAAAAAGAGACATATGATCACTTAAAGCAATCCAATCTTTATATTTGCCGACAAAACATGACCCTATGCTATTTATAAAATTGGGTGAAGTAAATATGTAGTCGATATGATAAGCCTTCTCTTTCTTTTTTAATAGAAATAAAGTCGGATCTTTTTCATATCCAAAGATTGTATTAGTTCCAAATATTACATCTGGAATACTGTGATAGGTGCTATGTATCCCATATTGTTCGAGTAAATTTATTACATCAGTAAGTGTGCCGTATAATCTATATTTATCATTATCCCATATAACGTTCCAATTGAAATCACCAGCAATTATTATTGGTGTTTCGAGCAATTCTTTATAGTGATTTAATGCACACCAAACGTTCCCTATATACCTTCTTTTTGTATCTTTTTCATCGTTTTTTTGTGCCCATACTGCAATAAGGTTCATGATCTTTTCATTGTTTACAGTTACTTCAATTGGTAAGACATATTGGAAGTCTTCGCAATATGATTTGTGCAAGGATATTCTAATACCGTTAAAGCTGAAAACCCCTAATCCTTTGTTTTTATTATTTCCGATCCATACAACATCTGAATAAAATATCTCTTTGAAGTTATCTGGATGTTCACATTCAGGGATTATGAGCAAATCGGGTTCATGTGAAAGAATATTTTGGTACTTTTTTCTAAAAGCCATGTTACAATTCCAAGTAACGACTTTTAAATTGCTTAATTCGTCTAACATGATTAAGAATTTAAACAAAAATTAGTTAATTAAACTTGTGATTTAAACTTGACTTTGTCACATTTCCTTTCACGTCTACCGCGAAGTATAATTTTATTCCTATATATTTGAGATCGTGAAAC
>MCHG01000138.1_pt1 | contig 37349 bp, 35 predicted proteins | sample 787351 | NCBI WGS metagenome assembly MCHG01 (sample SAMN05430296, study PRJNA330682) | permafrost metagenome | biome: Cold desert; feature: permafrost; material: soil; isolation source: enrichment culture inoculated with soil incubated with H2/CO2 at 20 degrees... ... | reverse complement strand
CGTTTATGGAAGTTTCCAAAAGCTACATACTAATTTTCATCCCACCCTGTGAACCGCAGGTTCATGAAAGTTTATATTAAATATACCACAATGAAACCCCTTGCACCAGCATGCCAAAAAGGCAAAAGGCTTAAGGCTTAAGCCTTTTGCTGCACGTCTATTTGATAGTAATATGGTAGCTACCTTGCAAAAATCTGAGTTAAGGTTAAAGCTTTGGAAGGATCGTTATTCAGTGTACTTCATCATTCCGACTACAAGGGTGCCTCTTTTTCCCGTGGTCAACTTCTTTTGGGCTTGGGTAAGGGGGCGGCCGGTTTTAACTAAAGCTGTCAAGACACCACATTGAGAAGTATCACCAACAAGTACAAAGCCTTTTAAAATGTCTCCCTGCCAAATTAAACTGCGATAATAGGGCATATTTCCTGCTATTGTTTGGCTTTCTACTTGCTCCCATGCTTCTTGCCCTTTATTCTCAGGGAGCTTAGTAATTCCAGCAGACATGGCGGAGAGGCCAAAAGAATCCACAGAGTTTAGTCCAAGGGATCCGGGATACACCTCGTGCCCTCCGCACATATTTGCCCCAGCAATTCTGCCTTGGGTCGTCGCATTCGGCCAAGTGGCATTCACAGTGAACTGCTGACGGGCTAGGTCCCAGGTCTCAGCAATGTCTCCTGCGGCATAGATATTGGGAAGATTTGTGGCTAGAGAAGAATCTACCAAGACCCCAACACCCAACTTGAGGCCAGATTCTCTTAAATTTCCTATATTCGGACGAACGCCCTTGCCGACGATGACAAGATCAGCCCCAAGCTCTGTTCCGTTGGTGATAACGACACCTTGAAGATGGTCGGTTCCCGTGATAGCTGTAGCCGATGTTTGTAACAGAAATTTGACTCCGTGGGCGCTCAAGCGCTCTTGAATCAAGTCACCGGCTCTTTTATCAAGCATTTGTGAAAGGAGTTGCCCGGATGAGATCAACACGGTGACCTCAAGCCCACGTTTTCTCAGAGCGTAAGCACTCTTCAAACTGACCAACCCACCACCGATGACGACGGCCTTTTGCGCTCCTTGCTCTAAGATCGCGTTAATGCCTAAAGCATCCTGCATCGTGCGCAGTGTAAAAACTTCTGGAAGAGTTCCACCTGGGATCGTGAGCTTATTCGCAGAAGCACCCATGGCGAGTAAAAGTTTGCTGTAGGCCCATTCCCGCCCATCGGTACTTTGCACACGTTGACGTTCGGAATCGATTTGGTTAACGTGGACTCCATAAACGACTGTTAGATTGAGGTGTTCTGCGAAACCTTCTTCACGTAAGTAAAGTTGGGAAGCCGGGATATCTCCCGCTAAAAAATAGGTGGTAAGGCAACGAGAATAACTGGGTTCTTGTTCTGCCGTGAGGACAATGACTTCGGAGTGGGTGTCATGCTTTCGGATCTCTTCAACCGCAAATAAACCTGCGGCGCTATTGCCTATTACGATATAGCTCATAATGTTATCCGTCCTTTAACTTGGAAGTCCGAGCTTGATGCGTTTTGCTCGGATGTCCGCAATAAGTCCTTGTGCAGCTTTTTTCCCATCGGTTTCTATATAGAATTTGCCTCCAATCACTTCAGTCAGTCCTTGGGTAAGTAACTCAGCGACTGCTTTACTTCCCAGCACGGGTGGAACTACACCTAGGTGAGTGGTAAGCCCCATGGTCACAGCCCACGTCCCGATACTTAAGGCTTTTTCATGTTGGGGTTCGGGAGCACTCGCAGCCACAGGCAATAAGGCCGAATCCACCTTTAAGTAGTTGGCAATCGCTGTGACTAAATCTCCGATTCTTGAATTATCGACACAGCTTCCCATGTGCAGTACGGGTGGAAGTGGGGCGCCTATACCAGCGGCATGACCGATTGCGGTCAACACTGCTTTCAAACCCTCTCCTGCGTAAGTTTCGGTTCCTTCAGAATTCATAAAACCTGCTTTAGCTAGGGCGTGAGCGGAACAGCCCGTCGCGACGACCAGGACATTATTTTTGACGAGCTCTTTGACTAAATCCACATGAAGTTGATCATGGGTCACTTTGACATTATTGCAGCCCACGGTGGCCACAACTCCCAAGATATTTCCATTGACGATGTTATCGATGAGTGGCTTCAGAGGATCGACAGGGTCCACGGTGGCTAGAGCGCCGATTATGGCTTCCACACTAAATCCGGCCATAATCTTGCGTTTATAATTCGGAATTTGTACCTTCTTAGGATCTCGTTGGCGGTAAGAGGAGATCGCTTTGCGAACAATTTCTTGAGCGGCTTCATCTGCATTTTCTAAGGCAAAGGGAATGTGGGTGGCTCCTGGAAGTTTGACAATCGGCATTGTTGTGATGATCTCTGTATGATAACAAGAAGCCACTTTGGTTAAGGAAGGCATGATGCACTGAACGTCGACGACCATTGCGTCTACTGCTCCGGTAACTATGGCTAGTTCTTGAGCGAGGAAGTTAGTGACCAGCGGGATCCCTCCGCGCATTAAAACTTCATTGCCAGTGCAGCAAATTCCTGAGACTAGTATTCCTTTGGCACCGGCAAGACGCGCTTCTTCTTGGAGATTACCTGCCCAGTAGACAATTTTTTCAGAAAGAAGGGGGACGTGTCCATGGACAATTAGGTTGACATAGTCTTCCTTGAGGACACCTAAATTAGCCTCCGTCACGACGGGAGTTGGCGTTCCAAACAGGATATCTTGCATATCAGTCGCTAATTTTAAGCCAGAATATCCGTCGACAAGGCCTTGCTTAGCGGTGGCTAGAACTAGATTTACCGGGTCAGCATCCATCCCCATGGTCGTCTGGTGCATGGCTTCCCGAATTTCTCGGTCTGGATTGCGAGGGAGAATTCCAAGGCTAGCCCAAACGGCAATGCGTTCCTTGGGTGCATGGGCCATCAACCACTTAGTGGGTTGTTTTCCATGGTTTGCTAGATCCGCATACGCAACTTCGACAACCTCTAAGGCAAGTTTCGCTTTGGTCTTACCAGAGATCTCTAAGCCTAAGCCTTTGGCCACTTGGTGCAATTTCGCTTCGTCCGTGATGGGGTAATTGATTTCTCCCTTGGCGGCCAACTCTAATGCCTCCACAACGTCATAAGCATGGTCGACATGGGCGGCGGCGCCGGCGGCGACTTGCCTGAGCAAATTGCGAGCAACAATGGTATCCGCACTAGCGCCACAAATCCCAGTTTTGGGTCCGTTTTCAAAAGGATCAATCCGACAGGGCCCTTGAATACAATGGCGACAACAGACTCCTAAGGTGCCAAAGCCACACTGAGGTTGTTGCGCTTCATAACGATCCCAAACCGTTTCAACACCATCTAAGGCTGCTTTCGGTAATAATTCTAAGACGGCAGGATCGATTGATTTTTGATAGTTCATGTCAGTTGACTCCCTTCATATGGTCTAAAAAGGTTTGCCGACCACTGTGAGCAAACTCTTGAACCTCCACAAATTCGAGGGCTTTGGTCGGACAGGCAGCCACACAGGCTGGATTGTATTCTAAGTCCTGACAATGATCACATTTAGCGACCCTGTGGGTAGAAGCAATTTCAGCGATAACTCCAAATGGGCAAACCATCACACACATCATGCAACCTACGCACTTAAGTTCATCGACTTGAATGAGCCCGGTCTTAAGATTAAACTGCATCGCTCCACTCATACAGGCGTGAACACACGGTGCATCTAAACATTGCCGGCATTGAAGTGGGAAATTGAGCCCTCCGCTGGTTTCGACAAAGACCCTTTTTTGTGGTGGTATAAGTTCTTCGATTGCCTCGAACAAGGTCTTACTGGTCGAGTGGGCGACTGCACACGCCAACTCGCAGCTTTTACACCCTAGACAATGTTCGCTTCTGGTCAGAATCTGTTTCAACGTTATCCCTCCCTTGAACTTTTTTGATAGCCTTTAGGCTATTTTCGCGAATGTGCCTTAACTCTAATTTATTGGAATAGTCTATTTTTTTCCATCACCCTGCTGACACTGCTGAAACTTTATATGAGTATATGTCCAGATTTCGCTCCATAGGCAACCTAGTTCTATAAAAAGGGAAATATAAGAAGGCAATTAAAAAAGGCGCGTTATTCCGCGCCATACTAGTCGTTGATCGATAGATTTAAAGTTTATCTGTCAGCAGTTCCCAATTAAGCACTGCAAGCTTTCCTCGTTTCATCACCACAATGCCTTGTCGTTCCCAACGTTTTAGAATCTCGTTGGCCGTCTGGCGCGTTGTCCCGCTCAAAGCAGCAAATTGTTCATGGGTAAAGTCAAGAAAATAGGGTTGTGTTAGTTTAGATTGTTGGTTGATTCTTGACTGTCCCTCGCGCAGGATAACACGAGCTAAACGCACCGAGACTTCTCGAAAAGCTAAGTCCAAGATGACGTCATTAGTCTCTTTTAAGATGTTACCCAGCAAACGGATCAAACGCAACCCCAGTTCCGGGCATTCCGTTAGCATCGGTCGGAAATTCTCCATGCCAAGATAAACTACGACTGAGTTTTCTAAGGCTGTGGCAAACGCTAACGAGTGAACACTATAAACTTCTCCCGGTGATAGGCAGGCGACTGTAAATTCTTTGCCATCTTCTGATAAGTACGATATTTTTACTCGTCCCGTCTGAATAAAGTAGATCGCTTCTGAGCAATCCGAGGGAAATTCAAGGATTTGACGTTTCGTAAAGCTCTGCTGTATAAAGTAGCTCTCCCAGCGAGTTAGCAGCTCATGAGAAAGACCATGAAACAATGGGAATTGTTCCAACGCCGATAACATTACAATCACATCCCTTTTGAGACCAGAGTTTTCTATAGAGTTTAATAATGTTTTAAGGATACCATGATTTTGAAGCAACGTCACGTCAATCCAAAGCTTACGCGTGAGAAGATTTATAATAGCAATAATCTTGATTGGGCGGACAGAGTAAGATACGATTGGAGTATACTTGCACCTGTCCAGTATGAAATAGATGAACCTGGAAGAAAGGTTCCTAAAATAATAGGAAGGAGGGAGAATATGGGGACTGGATCAGTTGTTGCTTTATTCGTAACCGGGATTGTCCTCTTAATTCTAGAAATTTTTGTTCCCGGAGGAATTCTCGGCTTAATTGGCATAATTGCCCTGATCATAGGGATCCTGCAAACGGTTAATACTTTAGCCCAAGGCGTATTTTACGTAACTTTATTGCTAATTACTCTAGCAGGGTTATTCGCATTAAGTTTTCGTATGCCCCAAACCCGTCGTCTGTGGGACAGATTCGCTTTGAAAACCTGCCAAACCCAAAAAGAAGGGTATGTAGTGCCGAAACAAAGCTTTGATATCTTCTTGGACCAACAAGGGATTGCACTCAGTCTGTTACGTCCGATAGGAACGGCTGAATTTAGTGGCGAACGACTTGATGTTGTGACAGAAGGAACATTTATTACCAGTGGGTCAAAGATTAAGGTGATTGCTGTAGAAGGTACGCGTGTCATAGTCCGCCAAGTTTAAAATTTAAGGAGGGTTCCTCATGACTCATTTACTAGATACCTTGCAAGCAGGGTCCTTGACCCTGCATAATCGTCTGATTATGCCTCCCATGGCTACGGCCAAGCCCAGCGAGGATGGCGGTGTAAGCCAGGCTGTCCTCGACTATTATCAAGAAAAATCCAAGGGTGGCTATTTCTCACTTATCATAATTGAACACAGCTTTGTTAGTCGGGAAGGTAAAGCTCACAAGAATCAACTATCGGTCGATAATGATCAAATGGTGGGAGGATTACGGAATTTAGCAGAGGTTATTCATAGCAATGGTTCAAAGGCAATGATGCAAATTAGTCACGCAGGAGGCGCGACCACACAGGAAGTTACTGGGGAGATTCCGGTTGCTCCTTCACCAACTCCCCATCCTTGGAATGGAAATACCCCTAAGGAACTTACCAAACAAGAGATAACCGGGGTCATCCAGGCCTTTCAGGACGCTGCTCGTCGCGTAAAGGAAGCAGGCTTTGACGGAGTGGAGATTCATTCTGCGCACGGCTACCTACTTAACCAGTTTTTCTCACCCTTGAGCAACCAGCGTACTGATGAGTATGGTGGAACTATCCAGAATCGCCTTCGTCTCCATCTGGAGGTTATTGCAGCAGTCCAAGCGGTGGTAGGCAACGATTTCCCAATACTCTTGCGGTTAGGTGCTTGCGATTATAAAGAGGGTGGGATCACGATCCAAGATAGCCAGATCGCTGCCAAAGCATTCGAGAAGGCAGGTATCACCATTCTAGATATTTCCGGTAGCTTTTTAGGTTATAAATCCCGGGAAAAAACATCTGAGCAAGGCTATTTCTCTCCTCTGACTGAAGCAATTAAAAAGGTTGTATCGATCCCCGTAATCCTAACTGGCGGTATTACGGAACCCCAAGCGGCGGAACAATTGCTGTTAGCAGAGAAAGCTGACCTCATTGGCGTAGGGCGCGCAGTACTTCAGGATTCGCAATGGGCTAAACGGGCAATTGAAACATTGACTGCAACCTGAACGGAATAACAAACGGGCTTCGGCGGAAGCTTCGGATCATTCAGAGATACTGAGACTAAAATCAAAAGCATCCTTGACAAAGGACCATTGCTTTGTAGATGGGCGACGATGAAGCCTATGACAAGGCAATTCAGATAACCTGTTCCAAATTAACGGACAACTATTTAGACGTGTATATTAATGAACTATCAGCTTGGCTTGAAGAACGATTTACCTATTAACGCAGATCTTGTTTTCAGGATCTGTTTTTCTTTTGTCCAGACCTTTGAGGTTTATGGAGTTAATTGTTTAAGATAGCAAAATACGAGGCGGAGAAGGGTTCATAAACCCTTCTTTTTTCTTGCTCTCATATGAGGTAGCTACAAGGGATAGGTATAGCTGTAGTCTTCGCGCCTTTGTGTATCTTGAACGATAGCAAAGCAAAACCACATTATGGTTACAGAAATTACCAGCTCAGTTATTGTTATAGGCTATTATATAATTTAGTCAAATAATATACAATTAAGTCGAATAAAGGGAGGGGATTTTTTGATAAAATTTAAACGTTTGTTTACGATTCTGCTATTATTTTTATTAGTTTTCTCTGGTATATTGAATGTACCGGTGGCTAACGCGACAACAACGCCTTCGATTATCTCATTGAGTTTTACACCAAAAGATTCATTAGTTCACCCAACCAAGCCTATAATTTATCTTACCAGTCCTGCCGAGCGCAAACTATACGCCGTCGACTATGAAACAAAGCAAATCCAGAGTTTAACATTTGAGTTAAAACCGGAAACTTTAGCTTATCAAAACAACGAACTTTATGTAACCTTTTCAACAGCAAATCACGAATCAGGTTCCAAAGGTAAGATTGTAATCATCAATACTGAGACATTCAAAGGGATTGATGAAATTGCAATTACCATAGATCCTTACGAAATTGAGACAAGAGGGGATAATGTATTTATCCAAGCCGCTTCTGGTTGGTTTAACTATTCACGAACAACCAAGAATCAAATAGGTTCATTCACATATGGTATGAAGGGGTCGTCTACCTATGTAAATAACTTCATAATGCATCCAGTCGTGGACCGCTTTTATAACCTTGTGGGTAGTCAAATTAATGCATATGACTTTGATCTTCATAAAGGGGTAGTGGGTTCTCCAGGGGCTAATAGCACAAATGTAAATCGGCCTTATGTGCTCGACCATGTAATGATTTCATCCGATGGTCAATATATTTTTGACAATGGAGGCACCATCTACGACTCGGATTTAAAGGAAATTTCAAGTCTGGGTTATGCTGTTTCAGATGCCACTTCTAATCCATTAAGTAAAAACTTATATGTTGCAGCTAAAAATCAGAAAGTAATCAACATCTATGACTACACCTACGACTACGACTCTGATTTAACCTTTAGACAGTTTAAGCAGTATGCTTACCGAACAACTACCGGAACAGTAACTCGTCTTCATTATCAAAACAACCAGGTTATTGCCTTAACTAAGGTAGCAGCAGGGGATCAAATAGAGGTGCTTCCAGTTCCACCGTCGAGCGAAAGTAAACTTAATCTTTCGAGTGAACCGTATATTCCTATCGACTTTTCTCCGACAGATATACTTTATCACCCAAGCGAACCTATCGTTTATTTGACCAACGAATTTGAAAGCAAGGTATATGCGGTAAACTATGAGACATTAAAAATTTCTTCGTTATCGTTGGGAAAAAGGGTAAAGAAATTAGCGTTCGCTCAAGATAAACTTTACGTTAGCTTGGTGACCGGACAGCGGGATTGGAGTTATATTGAAGCGTCATCGGTTGGTTCGGTAGAGGTAATTGATACTAAAACATTCACTAAAGTGGCTAATATTCCTCTCGAAGTAGAGCCAATGGATATCGCAGTAAGTAATGACGGATACCTCTACGTTATCGGAAAGGGAGCAAATGAAGATTTATTCAGTTACTCTTTAACTACGAAACAGCGGGTTTCATCCATTAATACCGGCAGTCAACCGAGAAGAATCAGCTACAATCCATACAATCAAAAGATTTATCTACCCAACGGCAATTCTACAGAGTTTTCTTACCTGGTAAACAAAGGCGTTTTCGGACAAAACCCGAGTTATTCAAATCAGTTGGATAATGCAGCATTCTCACCGGATGGGAAATTGGTGTTTGGTGGCAGTTCAGTTTATGATTCGACTGGCAATTTCTTTAGTCAAATCGGTTTTCCTTTAAAAAGTATTGCCTTTGATATTCCAAATAACAGATTATTCATCCAAAAAGAAGATAAAGTCGTAGAAGTCTACGATTATGCTGCGTTGGTCAATTCGAAGCAAATGAAAAAGATTGGCCAAATTAATAATCTGGATAACGTGAAGAAAATTCACTTATGGAATAATCAGGTGGTGTCTGTAACTCAGAATATGAAACCGTCTTATTTTCTCAACCAGCATTATGTCGAACGTTTACCGCTGTCTTTGGCAGATTCGCTCTCGATTACTCTGCAAATTCCTGAGAAAAATGATGATGGAGTAGCCATTACCAGTCCTATCTATCTTGTGTTTAACACCTATATTCTAGATTTAGGGGGGCTGTCAGAAATAACCCTGAAGGATTCCCAAAACAATACTATTCCGACCACGAAATCTTTGTATACCTACTCGTTAAAGATTATGCCGCAAAATGAATTAAAATATAACGAGTCGTACACGCTTTCAGTTCCGATAAATGCCACTGAAGGATACGATGGGCAAAGGCTTTCAGCACCGTATACCCTCTCGTTTAAGACGGATCAAGAAGTTAGTCGGCTCGGAGGGTATGATAGATATGATACCAGTGCTCTGATTTCGAAAAAAGGATGGACTAAGTCGGATTATGCTATACTTGCTTATGGAGGCGATTTTGCTGATGCGTTAAGCGCTGCTCCACTCGCTGGTAAATACAGGGCTCCAATTCTATTAACTCAAAATGACGTGGTACCAAAAAGTATCGATGATGAGATCAAGCGTCTTGGAGTTAAGGAAATCTTTATTGTTGGCGGAACAGGTGTGATTTCAGCAGGTGTTGAAACTGAGCTTAAGTCACGAAGTATAAAAGTAACTAGACTTTCGGGTCAGACAAGATATGATACAGCCGTTGGCGTAGCGGGTCATCTAGCCTCAAGCCAAGAAGTTTTCTTGGTATCTGGAGAAAATTTTCCGGACGCTTTATCGATAGCCTCCTATGCAGCATCTCAACAGATTCCGATCCTTTTAACGTCAAAAAATTCTCTTCCTAGCGGTGTTAAAGATTATATTGATAAAAACGAAGTGAAAACGGTTTACACTATCGGCGGAACAGGAGTTATCTCTGATGCAAACACCTCTCAACTACCAGGGGTAGAAAGAATTTATGGTAATGATCGCTATGAGACAAATTTTGAAGTTTGGGCCAAATTCGACTTTGACACATCGAAGGTCTATTATGCGAATGGGGAGTTATTCCCAGACGCATTGTCAGGTTCGGCGTTGGCAGGTCTAGGGCAACATCCTGTCATACTCATGTCAAATCACGCGAATCAATCATTTATTGACGATCTCCGGTATAACAAAGACTTGGTGAAAAATAAATACATCCTGGGGGGACAGTCGTTATGCCAATGAGCTTGTTGGATAAAATTTTTAAGTAGTGTAAGGATTCATACCAAAAGATGAGGCGCATTGCTGCAACACTATCTCACTACTGGTTTTAGAAGCACCTAAATTACATCTTTGTAGTTTAGGTGCTTTGCCAATAAGCAATAGATGAAATTTAAACATGAAGTTATTGAGGTGGAAGAACATGATAAAGTTAGAAACTGAAAGATTAAATTTATTGCCTTTACAGGGCCACAATCTCGCTTTATCTGTAGAGAACTATGGAGGAATGGAAACTGATTTGGGGTTAAGCGTTACAAATACAATTCTTGACGATGAAATGCAGTATGCAATGAAAGTAAGATTAACAAAGGTGCTTGAGGATAGTGAAAACTATTTGTGGTTAACAAATTGGGCGGTAGTTCTTAAGGAGGAAAATAGAATTATTGGATTTATTATGATTAAAGGCTATCCTAATGAAAATGGAGAAGTAATTGTCGGGTATGGTATTGAAGAGAAGTACAGAAAGAGGAGATATGCTACCGAAGCCTTAAAAGGATTAACCGAATGGATTTTTGAAAATCCGAAAGCAATGTATGTAATTGGAGATACAGAAAAGGCAAATATATCATCTCATAAAGTATTAGAATACGCTGGTGCTATTAAATATAAAGAAACTGATGAATTAATATGGTGGAAAATTAGTCGATGTATTCCATGATGAAGAAGAACCAGATGATGGAACTTTATAGTTGAACAAGGTGCTCCGCGTGTTACGCGGAGCACCTTGTTCGACTATTTTAGCGGCTGTACTAGGATTGACTCTCTATGCATTTTTACTGTTATTATATAGCTCATCGGGGCATATATCCTCGCCAGTTGCCCACTCTAAAGTAATGTCACTCACTTTAACAGTATCAAACATGTGTTTATTTTTCAATTTGCGATAAAATGGTTCCTCAATTAGTTTTGACATATCATAAATCTTTACCTCACCGTTATCAAAAAGCACTTGCAAATTGAAGTTGTTCAATGGCTTAACTTCTTTTGGTCTTGGTAGCATCGTCTATCACTCCAAACCCTTAATGGTGAAATATTCACCAGTCTCCTGAACGGACTTCCACAGTGCCTCAAGCTCTTCCATATGTATTGTAGCCCAGGCAGCAATAAGCTTCAGTTGTTTCTTAGGGATATTTCCTGTTATAACTTCACCATCGAGTGAAAAAGAACCGGAATATTCTCCATAGATCGCATGAAAGTGAGGTAGATGGTGCTGTTCTTGATCATTAAAAAACATCCTTATTAAAATTCCATAAAAGTGTGAAATTAAAGGCATGGTATCCCCCCCTAAAAATTATTTCTTTGTACTTTAATATTAGCACAAAATGAAGAGAGAAATCTACATAATGGCAAATATTTCTAGGAGAAGCCTTACAGTAGCGCATAATGCTCAATAGGGGACTGGTACTTCCTTATTGGGACTGGGGGCTACATTGGGACTGAGGGTAACACCGGAGAGCGTGGAGGAAGCATCTATTCGTATTTCGAGGGCTGGATTGCTGCAGTGCGGATGTGCTTGGTCGTAAAATACTTCGCAATCTTAGCATTGTACAATAATCGCAAATTCAATGCAATCATATTCCATAGTATTCTCTGTATCTAATCAGTCCATTTCTGGAAGATTTGGCATTGATGGAAGGAATAAGGTGATGCTCGGCGAAGAAGAAACGTATTCAGTCAGGAGGATATTGACCCTCAGCTTGTTTTGCTGGATATTTCACTACCTTTCTTTAATGGATACCATTGGTGTAGTGAAATTCGCAAGCTGTCAAAGGTTCCGATTATTTGTATTTCTTCTATGTCGGAGAGTATGAATATCGTGATGGCAGTTAATATGGGCGGGGACGACTTTATTGCCAAGCCCTTTGATCTGAATATTGTTGTCGCAAAGGTCCAGGCGCTTATTAGAAGAACCTACTATGTTCAGGATGATGAATGAAGAACGATTGATGTCTGGCCTTGCAGGACTCGCCATCGCAGCTTCCGCTTATCATAATGCGGTTAAATACACGTCAGAACGTGTACAAGGACGTCCAACTATCAATCCCAAGTCAGGCAGAGTAGAAATCCTCAAACATGAGGATGTAAAGCGGATGCTCATGTTCCAAAAAGCGAACACCGAAGCCTTCCGTGCCATGGCTCTTCAGACATACTGGTGGATAGACGTCGAGAAATGGTCGTCAGATCCCGAGTTGGTCAAGCAGGCCAAAGTATTCCTAGAGGTCAATACTCCAATTGTAAAAGCGTTCTGTTCCGATATGTCGCTTCAATGCATCTCCGAAGCACTGCAGTGTTACGGCGGATATGGTTTCACTGAAGAATTTTCAGCTGCTGAACAGTATAGGGATGCCAGAATCTACCCTATTTGGGAAGGAACCAACTACATCCAGTCTATGGACTTGGTTGGCCGCAAAATGACCATGAAGAAAGGTGAAGTTTTTGCTGCATGGATGAAACATATCACGGATCTGGTAGACATCCATAAGAAGGCTGCAGGGTTTGAAAAGGAATTTGAGATTTTTTCTGAAGCGATTAATAAATATAATGAAGCTTTGAAGAGATTGGCTGGATTGTTTTCGAGTCCAGGGATGGCTCAACTGTATGCTACCAGAGTATTGCACGCTACGGGCAAGGTATGGGCTGCCAAAGTATTACTGGAGATGGCATTAATTGCACAAACTAAAGTAGATGAGTTAGGTAAAGACCATTATGATTATGCTTTCTATGCCGGAAAGGTTGCATCAGCTCGTTTCTATGTAAAAAACACGATGCCTGATATAGCGGCTTTCCTTGAGTTAGTTAAAAATGCTGACAATACAGTGTTGGAAGTGGAAGAAGACGTATTTTTTGTTTAAACCCTATACACTCTTCACGGTGTATCAATCGGCGTCATGAGTTAAGAGATGAAAACTATTTAGTTCACCAACGATTCTTTAATTGAACAATTAAAGATGAAAATTTCGAAAGGCACTAAAACTCCTTTAAAAGGAGTTTTAGTGCCTTTCTCAAAAGTGTAATTCTAAAATTCACTTAATTAGCTCAGTTCCTTGACAAAATGTCACAAATGACTACAATGTCACTAGGGGACAATGCTAATAATTTACAAAGGATGGAAATGTCTATTATGCAAAGTGAAACCACTCAGACTCTTACAAGGACAGAACGGCGCAAGGTCCTAATTAGAAAGCAGATCGTAGAAGCTGCTTTACAAGTGTTTATTGAAAATGGTTACACTAAGACAACCGTGCAAGACATTACTTCAAGGGCAGATATTGGCCACGGTACCTTTTATAAGTATTTTAAAAGTAAGCAGAACCTTCTGGGTATCCTAGCCGATGACCTTGTAGCAATTGTTGATGATTATATTAATCCCAAAGATAAACAGCTCAGCGTTCGGGATAGAATATATTATGGAGCAGTAAGGGTGCTGGAGTTTTATGTAATGCATAGAACAGTACTCTTGGCACTAAGAGAGGCAATAATGGTTGACAAACAATTGGAGGATCAATGGTCAAAAATACACGACAGCCTATATAAGCGTGTTGAGTCCAACATCAAGGGATCTATGAAGAGAGGCTACTGTCGTGATATCGATGCTGACTCGGTAGTTCTTGCTCTTACAAGTATGCTGGAAGGTTTTTCTCACCATATCATGACGCAACCGCCTAGTTCTGTTGATATAAATCTAGCTGCTCGATCGTTGACCGAGCTGACCTATAACGGTGTTTTTCTAACGTCTGACGATTAGGAACATTTTGTCACGAGTAATCTCATCGAGTAGAAAGCTTATTGATGGCAGATTACGTGGAAGCCACCTGTAAAATCGTAAAAATTTAAGGTTTAATGCACCTGATAATAGGTGTTGTAATTAAGATGCTCCCATGAAGTCAATTTCTACGCAAATTAATGGTAGGATTGATAAAGCTAAGGAGACAGCCCTAGTTATCGCGGACAACCCATCAATTATTCAATGGTTTATGGATGGGGAAAGCGATCAACAATTCGAAGGATTATTTATTAAACAGATGACAGGTATCGCAAAAGCTCTTAATTATACAAATATTTTTTTTGCCAATAAAAAAACGGGACATTTTTGGACGAATGCCAAACTATTGACTTATACTCTGACCAAAAGTGACCAAAAAGATAGCTGGTTTTATGATGCAATTTCATCAGCTCAAAATATTACACTTAATATAAACTATGACAAGGGGCTAAACCAAACTAATTTGTGGGTCAATACTCTTATGGGCGATATCAATAACCCTGCAGGTGTTGCAGGGGTTGGGGTAGATCTGCAAGATATTTCAAAGGAATTCGGCAATTATAAAATTGGGAACACAAGCAACTTATGGCTCGTCGACGCTAAGGGGAAGATAAGTATCCGGTGTTTTTAAAGTGGGTTTTATGTTCTTTAGACTATTCACCGGGGTCTATGACCTAAGTGAAGGAAGGATGGTTTTCAGATGACAAAGCGATTAACAGTTTCTGACGTTGAACACGAAGAACAAGGTTCAATAGAGGAGGACGACCAAGGAATTATAGAAAATCAACTCCATGAAGATCGTGGTGTACGAGAAATCTTTGAGACGTTGCAAAAATGACGAGGAAAAGGGGACCTTCCGCATTTTCGTTAAAAGCAAATAGAACGTAGGGATAAGTATCAGAAGCGCCAACAAGAATATCAATTCGCCTACACATTATGGAGGTAGAACGGTGGACATTATTAAATTAATTATTATATTAGCGCTTATTGTAGGCGTTATGAAATTTAAGCAACCCTTATATGCCGCTATGGGTGCGGGAATAATAGGCGCAGCAGTCCTATATAGTATATGGCCATTACAAGCAATGAAAATTATGGGACAATCTATGATTAGTTGGGACACTATATCATTGATATTAGCCTTCTATACCATCACTTTCCTACAAAGGATGTTAGAGAAAAGAGACCACCTTATATTAGCGGAAAAGTCATTGAGTGGATTGTTTAATAGTAGACGTGTCAATGCCATGGTAGCTCCGTTTATTATAGGACTATTGCCTTCGGCCGGGGCTGTTTTAATTGCAGCTCCAATTGTTGATAATGCAGGAGGTAACTATATCACTAAGGAAGAGAAAACCTTCATCGCAAGCTTTTACAGGCATATACCTGAGTCCTTTTTACCAGTGTATTCCTCCATACTGCTTGCTTTAAGCCTGACAAAGGTGGATATGACGGCATTTGTCTTAGGAATGTTGCCGTTGGTGGTACTATTATTTATACTCGGGTATATCTTTTATGTTAGAAAATTACCCAAAGAAACAGGCTTTCCTGAATCAGAGGATAAAAGCCAGGATGTCAAAAATTTAATCATAAGCTTGTGGACAGTTGCGCTTTCTATTGCAATTATTCTCATCTTAAAAATACCTGTTTACATTGCCCTACTGCCTATAATTCTACTTTCAATTTTTATTAACAAATTCACCCTTAAAGAAATTATGCCAATGTTTGTTACAGCCTTAGAAATGAAGTTGATTTTAACGACGGTGGTGATCATGATGTTTAAGGATATGTTAACCTATACAGGTGTTATAGGGAGACTCCCTGAGCAGTTCGCAACCTTTCCCATCCCAGTCGTAGTCATCTTTGCTTTTATAGTGTTCTTTGGTACACTTATAGTTGGAGCAACAGCTATGACAGCCTTGAGCTTACCACTGGCTTTTGCTGCAATGCCAACAGGTGGAGTCGCGTTACTCGTGTTTTTAATGAGCTTAAGTTATATCTCAATGCAAATTTCCCCAACCCATATATGTTTAGCTATAGTAACAGAACGGTTTGAAACTTCTATGTATGATTTGGTGAAAAGTACCTTACCGATACTGGTCATCTTTACGATTGCGGCTTCAATCTATAGTTATCTATTATTTTTGTTATAATTTATAGGAGAACCTTTGCTTCACCCAATCCGCCTTGTGCTAAGTACCTTGAGGTATGTGAACGGTATTTGAGTTTGAGGGTTTAGAACGCGATGTACTTCGTTGGATTTATGTTTGCTATTGTCTATTAGTTATGGTGTTGAAGTATTATCAGGTGTTAATACTTGATTATAGTTGTAAAAGGGGTTATTAAAATGCCAAACAATTTTTCGGAATATATCAATAGAATTGGCACTGATTGTGCTAAGTGGGACGGCTTTGAAGCCCGCTACCCTGGGCTCGATGCAAAGGACTGTCTACCCATGTGGGTAGCGGATACAGATTTTAAAGCCCCGCAAGAAGTGATTGATGCTTTAGTAGAAAAGGCTAAATTCGGAATCTATGGCTATTCAATGGGAAAGGGCCACTCCTTTGACCAGGCTGTCAGGGACTGGATTTATAAGCGTCACGGCTGGACGTTAAGCGAAAAATGGATTGTTCAAACGGCTGGCATTGTGCCTGCTGTTACCTATGCCATCCAAGCTTTCACTCAAAAGGGCGAGGGTGTCATTATTCAACCCCCTGTGTATTATCCGTTTAAACAAGTGATCACGAAAAATAGACGAAGAACGGTAGAAAACCCTCTGATATTTGATGATAAGACGGGTAACTATGAAATGGATTTTGATGGTTTTGAGGGCAAGGTGAAAGACCCCAATAATAAGCTTTTCATTCTTTGCAATCCCCATAATCCAATGGGTAGAGTTTGGACTGAGGAGGATCTGAGAAAGATCGGTGAGCTTTGCTTAGATAACGGGGTCCTGGTATTTTCAGATGAGATTCATTCTGACCTTATATTTAAGGGCTATAAGCACACGCCGATAGGCATGTTGGACGAAAGAATGAACCAAAACTTGATCACCGCTTATTCAGCCAGCAAAAGCTTTAATTTAGCGGGTCTACAAACCTCAGCGATGATTATTGCAAATAAAGAAATTCGTAAAAAGTACACCAATCAGCTTGAAATAAACTGTGTGAGTGGTCTTAATATTTTTGGGACAATCGCCCTGGAGGCAGCCTATAACCATGGAGAGCAATACTTAACTGAGTTGCTTGAATATGTAGAAGCCAATGTAGACTATGCAATAGACTATGCAGAGAAGAATCTCAAAGGGGTCAGGATTTTAAAACCACAGGCTACCTATCTTGTTTGGATAGATTTTAGGGGAACCGGTCTTTCAGCCGATGAAATTGATGCCTTCGTGATCGAAAAAGCAAAGATTGCCGCCGACTTGGGTCGCTGGTTTGGCGAAGAAGGGGCGGGCTTCTCAAGATTTAATTTTGCTTGTCCTCGCTCCACGCTAGAAAAGGCGCTGGGACAGTTAAAGTCCGCGATCGATAAGTTATAATAGAAAAAGGAATTGATGAACCACATGAAAAATTCCTTAAAAAGGTGCCGTCCGATCCTCAAAGTCGCTCGTCATCGATAGTGAGGCAAGAAGCCTGTAGTAATACCCGCAAGAATGGGATATTGATTGACAAACAGTATCCTATGCTATTAGAATATAATAAACCTCTTTGCACTGCATATAAATCTACAGTACAAACTGAGCAGGCGATGAACCAATACTGGTTCGTGGGGCCGGGCTGGAAACAGCAACAGATTTAATTAATCACATCTGTGGGACAGTAGAATGTTCTATAGGTGTTTTTTTATATCTTTTTGAACATGCCTTAAAACATTGCAATGCCATAGAGCTATATTAACAATGCTTGTAAAGTGAATTGGGAGGTAGCTTATTATGACAGAACAACCAAACCTATTGCCATTACAAGGCTTGACCAGTGAGCAAGCCCAAAAGTTACAGGAGCAGTTTGGGAAAAACGAGCTGACATACGAGAAAAAGCAAAGCTTTTTCAGTAAGGTAATCCACATCATCTGCCAGCCAATGTTCCTACTTTTAATTGTCGCGGCGGTCATCTACTTTATTTTAGGAGAGCCACGTGACGGTTCAATCATGCTTGTTTTTGTTTTTGGCATCATTAGTATAGATGTCATACAGGAATGGAAAACTGACCGAACCTTAAATGCGCTCAAGGACTTATCTGCACCACAGGTCACCGCCATTCGAGATGGAAAAGAGCAAATCATTTCAAGTGTAGACTTAGTACCAAGTGATTTGATGATAATTATGGAGGGTGTGAAAATTCCTGCTGATGGTGAGGTAGTGAAAGCGAGTGATCTTTGTGTAGACGAATCCACTCTTACAGGTGAAGCAGAGGGCGTTTGGAAAGTTACTGTTGACAACGCTGATAAAAACAGCACCGATTACTGGCGTAAAGACTACTGCTATGCAGGAACGCAGGTTACACAGGGTAGTGCCACAATTCGAGTTGATAAGATCGGAGCGACAACAGAGTATGGCAAAATCGGTGCCAATGTAGCGTCTGCTCCCGAAAGTCCAACACCTTTGCAAAAACAGACCAGCAAACTTGTAAAGCTATGTGCGGGGATTGCAGCCGTCCTGTTCGCATTGGTTAGCGTGATTACCTATTTCAATATCCCAGACCATGTTTTTGGGGACAGAATCGTCGAAAGTATTCTCGCAGGAATTACTCTGGCAATGGCAATGATACCAGAGGAATTCCCTGTTATTCTCACCGTGTTTCTCTCCATGGGAGCGTGGCGGCTTGCAAAAAAGAAGTCGCTGGTTCGTAAACTTCCGTCGGTTGAAACTTTGGGTGCTGTGTCTGTACTGTGTGTCGATAAGACAGGCACAATAACCATGAATAAAATGACAGTAACAGACACTTGGGCTATGGATGGGGACAACAACGGTTTATGTGAAATTATGGGGCTCGGCTGCGAAATTGATCCCTATGATCCTATGGAAAAGGCGATGCTTTCTCACTGCGAAAAGCTTGGCATTACCAAAGACCATCTATCTGGTGGCCAGTTGATTACAGAATATGCCTTTACCAATGATTTGAAAATGATGGGGCACGTATGGAACCATGACGGTGAGATCATCATTGCGGCAAAAGGATCACCCGAGCGTATACTTACAATTTGCAGTTTGACTGACACAGACCGTCAACAGGCAGAAGATAAAATAATTGAGATGTCAGAGCAAGGCTTGCGAGTCATTGCTGTCGGCTTCATGAAGCCCAACAGCGAGTCAGAGATTCCTGACACTGTAACTGACTGCACTTTAACACTCAGTGGGTTGATTGGTCTTGCTGATCCTCCAAGAGAATCGGTGAAAGAGGACATAAAGAATTGTACCAAGGCGGGCGTTCGAGTGGTCATGATAACAGGCGATAACGGCATTACCGCAAGCAGTATAGCAAAGCAGATTGGTATGCCTAACAGCGATAAAATCATCACTGGTGACGAGCTGGAAAATATGAGTGACGAAGAGCTTCGTGAGCGTGTCCATGATGTTAGCATATTTTCTCGAGTTGTGCCTGAACATAAGATGCGTATCGTGAAAGCGTTTAAGGATAATGGCGAAATTGTTGCCATGACAGGTGATGGCGTCAACGATGCTCCTGCGCTCAAATATGCGGACATCGGAATTGCTATGGGTAAGCGTGGCTCTGAAGTATCGAGAGAAGCCGCTGATTTGATTTTGATGGATGATAATTTTTCAACCATTGTTGACACAATCAAGGATGGCAGGAGAATATATGACAACATCAGAAAAGCAGTAGGCTATGTGTTTACCATTCATATTCCTATTGCTTTTGCTGCACTGCTTGCACCGTTTTTAGATATCAATCCTGCAAGTCTGCTATTATTGCCGGTGCACGTTGTACTTTTAGAATTGATTATTGACCCGACCTGTTCTATTGTGCTGGAACGTCAGCCTGCTGAGCATAACATTATGGAACGCAAACCAAGAAGTCCGCAGGAAAAACTCCTTACTGCAGGAATTCTCATAAAAAGCATTGTGCAAGGGCTGGTTATTTTTGCCGCTTCTTTCGGGACCTACTTAATATTCCTACAGCAAAATCCGGAAGATGCAGCTTTGGCTAGAACCATGGGACTTTCTATTATTATGATTGCCAATCTATTTTTGGTGCAGGTAAATAGCTCAAACCATGATTTTGTAGTTCAATCGATGATGCGCCTTGCTAAAGATAAGGTGATGTGGGGTGTATTCCTTGGAACAGTTGCAGGCCTTTTATTGATACTATACACACCACTTTGTGGGGTCCTAAAGCTTGCACCATTGTCTGCCAGCCAGTTCTTCTTAGCTATGGGTATTGCAGCGGTGTCGGTGCTGTGGTATGAAATTGTGAAGCTGGTAAAAAGAGTAGAGAGCAAGACCTAATAGATTAGGGAGGGTAATTTTCACAGCGGTTAGAGGTGTTTCACAACGATATATGTAATCACACCGGAAACTAGAATAATAACAATGTCGGCCAAGGAGAACGGAATTACCTCTATCGTTTCAAAGAAGAACCCCTTGCCATACTTGAAAAGCACTCCATCCATCAGCTCCAGCTCACTGAAATACATGATGAGTGTCGTCAACGAGGCAATTAACGCAGGCAGGATCCTCGCTAACAATTTGCTTTTTCCATAAAATATCGAGCCGCAATATATACCGACCGTAATACCGAACACTGTGAAGAATCCAGCCATTAGCAGCGCTGATAATGGCGATATATTAAGTGTGCCGTTTCTATAAAAAGCGGTAAAACAGGCGAGTATGCAAAGAGCAATGAATAGCGCAACAGAAACAGCTTGAGCAATCAGTGGCCGCTTTTTAGAGAAGTCCTGTTCTCTGATCATTTTTGAAAAACCATAGATCACATTCAGTACAGCATGGATAATGACAATAGCAATAAGGTAAAAGTGAAGTTTGTAGGCAGGGTTATTCGCTGCATAGATGGGTTCGCCGATGGAGCGGAGAACCTCTGGAGTTGCCATGCATAAGCTTAATTGCCACGATTCAAGCGGCATTGCCACATAGCCCTCAAGCACTTTAATTTGTTCAAACCCGAATTCAGAGGCAAAGAATAATATGATTCCTAAAACTGAAACGATAGGTAGAGTGTACCGTTTGAATAGCTTAAAGATTAGAGGCAGGAGTGCGACTGAAGCAATTAAGGCGATAGATATAGGTGTGTAGGGGATGATGTATTTTGGATAATCAGCCACATCAATAGAACCATTTTGCAAATAGCTGCCCAGGGTTACTACACCCATGTATAAGGGATAAACTGAGGCTAAAACAAGTGCAAGCAGCGATAGTAAATAGAAATTTTTATAGTTCATAATTAAATATTCCCCCTCAGTCACGTATAGTTTCAACCATCCCTTTGCCCATGGCCTGTTTCGATCGTTCCCTGGATAGTTGCTTTGTCATTTAAAGCGGTCGTATTAAATATCATAGACAGCATTCTGTTAGCTAGTAAAATATCGGGAGTGAGTTCCCACTGGGATCTTCTTACTGTCTTCATAGATCGCTTTTAAGTTCTGAAAATCAAATGAGCCGGAAGAAATATTGTAGCCTTGAGTTTCACCGTCAAGCCAAAATAGGGCGTTCTTATCAACCCAGAAGTTCTTAACATAGTTTCCTCTATAGGAAAAATTCACATGAAAGGCACTTGCCAAATCCATTTTTTCAGTGGTTTTTTCAAAGTTGAGAGAGCTGAACTGATTAAGTAAGTCATCAATCACCACTTGATCTGCACCAAACATAGCATAACTGGAGACACCATAGGAAATTGTAAGATTGTCTGCCTTTAGCAGGTTGTTACTTTCCGGCTTAACACATCCCGTCAGTAACAAGGCGACACAGAGCATTATAAAAAAAACTCTTCTCAAAATAGCACCTCCTAAACAGTCGCATTCGTGATAATGATTACGGCAATTACCATTACCAAAGTAGCAAAGCAGAGTGACGATAAAAGGGTAAGCTTTTTATAGGACAAGATAGTTTCAATTCGCACCTTTGTCTTTGCTCCCCCAAACGCCGAGGCGAAGAAAGTTTTGCTTGAAGCGCAGGTAAGAATGGTGAGAGCATACTCCTTGGTTTGGCTTTCGTTCAGGCTTTTTAAAACCTTAGCATCACAGGCCATTTCCATATCGGCAAAAAAGTATTTTAAGAACACCCATGACAGTGGATTGAACCAATGAACGCACGCCGTTAGCAGGGCTATCACCCGAAGCAGATTGTCTCGGCGTGCAATATGCACCTGTTCGTGCAGAAGGATATAGTCTATGTCCCCATCAGCAAGCGCAGTAGGAATAACGATTCTGGGCCGAATAACACCATAGACAGCCGGTGCGGCAATTCTGTCAGATTTGTAGATATTGCTTTTAATATGCTCCATCGACTTAAGCTCCGATTTTGTCAAGAAGTATAAGAACACTGAGGTTAGAATAGCAGCACAGCAAACTATTATCCAAACTAAGGATGCGACTTTAAACACATTCTCAAGCAGGTCGGTTTTGTACTCAATGGGGAAATAGGCTCTGGCCCCCATTATACTGTTGGTGGTCGTGAGCTGAGGCACTTCTTCCCAGATAACCACAGTTCTAGTTGTGAATTTTGATATTAGGTTTAGCAGGCTGTAGTCATTGGCGATTCCAAAAGGCAGCCAGAACCTAATCAGCGGAAGAAGCCATAAGACATAGATCGCCAAACGCGGCAGAGCTTTAATTTTGCGCAGTGACAAAACCACCAAGCCAGTAACACTGCCGATGATACTGATATTAAGTACCCAGTAGAATAGTTCAGATAGCATAGACTACCTCTTTTCTATCAGCCTTTTTAACACCTCAAGCTCAGCATCAGAAATATCAATTTCAATGAATGAGGCGAAAAAGGCCTTTTTAGAACCCTTATAGAGCTTGTCGATAAGGTTCTGGGTTTCAGCTTTCTGTACAGCTTCTTTTTTGACAAGGGAAGTGCAGATGAAGTTAGGTTCAGCCCGTTCTATGACCTTTTTTTCAAGAAGCTTTTTGATAATCGTATAAGATGTATTCTTATTCCAACCAATTGTTTCGCCGGCAATAAGGGCAATTTCCTTTGCCGAGACAGGCTCCTTATCCCACACAATGTCCATAATTTTAAGTTCACTGTCAAATAATTTTATTGTTTCCAAAATAATGCCTCCAGACTATTCGAGTAGTATGTCTATATACTACTCGAATAGTCTGAGTTTGTAAAGGCTATTTAGATGAACATAAGAAAAGGCCAGGATTATTAAAATCCTGACCGTGTTCAAACAGCCTTGTCAATGACAAGGAAAACCAAAAAAAGTCAGAAATTTTGACTTTTTTTGGTTTTTCATATGATTATTTCTGTTATTTGGAGGAAATGCGGAGATAATGTGGAATGTTAGAAGATAATGATTACTACTTGGGACTTCGACGGTAGCACAAATGCAAAAAATAAAAAACAGATCCCTTAACTGGGCTATATAACAGAAGATATATTTTGGAAAAGATTGATAATGAGTTTATAAGTTATAAGAGGAATAAAAAGAAATTTTCACTAATTATGGCAGACATCGATTTTTTAAGAAGATAAATGATACCTTCGGTCATGCCTGCGGGGATCACGTGCTAAAAGTGGTGTCCAATAGTCTACAGGATGCAGTGCGAGAACAAGATTTCATAGCTAGGTGGGGTGGAGAGGAATTTTTGATCTTACTTCCTGAAACTGAAATTGAGGGTGGTAACATACTAGCAAATCGAATTAGGGAAATTATAGAAGAGCAAATTATTGAGTATAATGATGTTCAAGTGTCAATTACGATGACCTTTGGGGTAACCGTTAATAATGATTTTGAAACCGATGTTAAGGGGTGAATATTATGAAGGTATTGGGAGTTGTAGGGAGTAGGCGCAAAAGTGGTAATACAGCATATTTGGTGCAGCAGGCACTAAAGGCAATTGAATCCAAAGAAGTTGAAACCGAGCTGATTTTTCTTGGGGATTATAATATTAGAGGGTGTACTGGATGTGAGGGGTGTAAAGACACCTACAAATGTGTAGTCATGGATGATATGCAGAAAATATACCCACTTATTATAGACTCTGATGCGATTGTTTTAGGATCTCCAACGTATTTTTATAATATAACCGCAGAAATGAAGGCTTTTATTGAACGCTTTTATTGTTTTCAGGTGTTTGCAGAGAATGACCGCTCAGTTTGGTCAAGTACCAATGAAGCATTAGGGGGTAAATACGCTGTAGTTATAGCTATTTGTGAACAAAATGATGAAAAGGATATGGGATTTACTGCTGAAGCTATGAGTAAACCTCTTGAAGGTTTAGGGTATAGAGTGATTGAGACTGTTAAAATCCTAAAATTGTTCAAAAGGGGAGATGCAGTACAAAATCGTCCTGCGATAGACCAGGTAGTAAGAGCTGGAAAAAAGCTAGAAAAAACTATGAAGTTGAGGATAGAAACACAGGAAAAGCTTAAATTGTATCTGTAAATATGATTTCCTTAGTTTGGCGAATAGTTGTCCTTAAGATCGGACGGGTACTACGAAAGAAATAAATAATATAAAATATGATCAAACGTGGCTTCAGCGATGAAAGAAACTAAAGGAGCGAACTAAATGAAAAAAATGTGTCTAGCACTTGGGCTTGCATTATCGATGATGACAGCAACCGTTACGACATCAGTTACACCTACTTTGGCCTCCACAGTACCTGCTGGTTCATATACTCGTATCGCAGGTCAGGATAGATTTGATACAGCTAAGGCTATCGCCATGAAAGGCAATACCATCGGATTAACAGATGTAATTATCGTATCAGGAAACAACTTTCCAGATGCATTATCGGTAAGTGTATTGGCCAAAAAATTAAATGCGCCTATTTTACTGGTGGATAGCACTGTAGCTCATTCAAATGCGGCATTATCGTTCATTTCAGATAAGCTAAGTAAAACAGGCACAATTCACATCATAGGTGGCACTGGAATAATAAGTGATGCTTTCAAAACAGAATTGAATAGACTTGGATTTTATAATCTAGATCGTATTGGCGGATACGATCGGTACGACACGAATACTCTGATCGCAGAGAAACTCATTGCCACTAAAAATACTCCAATAGTTATAGCGTCTGGTGAAAGTTTCCCAGATGCTCTTAGCATTTCAAGCATTGCGAGTAGTTATGGATATCCAATTCTATTGACGGCTAAAGATTCTTTATCCCAAGGAACCAAACGTTATATATCCAGCGTGCAACCTTCCGAAGTATATATCGTGGGAGGAACTGGCGTTGTTTCCGATGCAGTACAAGCCAGCATTAAGGCTCTTACACCTGCTATGATAACTCGCCTTGCAGGTACTGATCGATTCGACACCTCCGAAAAAATATTGTCGACATTTTCACCCACACCAAAGACAGTGTATATTGCATCAGGAATGAATTTCCCCGATGCGCTTGCGGGAAGTGCTTTGGCATCAGTTAACGGTGATCCGATTGTACTGGTAGACCCTTCAATAGCAGGGGTTCCACCTTCTATTATGAAGTACTTGCAAACTCTATATTCGAATGGAGTTGTTCCTAATATAGTGGCTTTCGGTGGAACTGGAGTTATACCTGATATTGTGCTAGATAGTGTACGTGGTGTATTAATAGGTGATTACAGCGATCTAGTGAGTAAAGTGACTAAAAATCCATCACAATACTACAATATCAATGTCCTAAATGAACCCATTGTTGATGTTTTTGAGTCCGCAAACACTAATTCGGAGAGAGTAACTCAAGCACTCTTTGCTCAGCCAGTCAAAATTATGGCAGAAACTTCAGGATGGTCAAAAGTAGAAGTTGAAGATGGGTACATTGGATGGATTGAAGCATCTAAAATAACCAAAAATTTCACGAGTATAACACCTGAGATAATTACAATAGAATCAGAATTTAAAAATATTTACTCAAGCATGGGTGGGACTTCGCCAATTACGAAACTAACAATGGGAACAGAATTATATTTGATCAAGAAAACAGCTAATTGGTATGAAGTAGTTCTACCAATGAACGCTACTGGCTGGATAGAAAGTACAGATACGTTACGATTACCAGCTCTAGTTCACATACCTAAAACAACCGGTGTCGATTTTGTAAATACGGCTAAGAAATTTTTAGGAGTTCCTTACCTTTGGGGGGGAGTAGGCGGATGGGGTCTAGATTGTTCGGGATTAACTTATATCAGTAGTCGTGTTAATGGCGTAGACTTGCCACGAGATGCACAACCTCAATATGATGCAATCCCTACTTCTATTTCACCCACTATAACTGACATGTTGCCCGGAGATTTGGTGTTTTTCAGTAAATATATAGGATCTAAAGCAATTACACATGTTGGAATTTATATTGGCGATAATCAGTTTTTGGAGGCAAATGGTGGTGAAGGTGTAGTCAAAATTACATCTTTTTCAACTCAATATTATAAAGATAGACTTGTAGGCGTGAAGAGAGTTTTTGAAAACTAGAAGGAGAAAACTATGCATAAAATAATGATCATAGAGGACGATTTGGTGATCGCCAAAGGCCTTCAGAGTCATTTGGGTCAGTGGGGTTATCAAGTAGACTATGTAACTGACTTTAAAGCAGTGTTGACAACTTTTTCCGAGCTTGACCCTCAGCTTGTTTTGCTCGATATTTCATTACCGTTCTTTAATGGATACCATTGGTGTCGTGAAATTCGCGAGCTGTCAAAGGTGCCAATTATTTTTATTTCTTCTATGTCGGAGAGTATGAATATCGTGATGGCAGTTAATATGGGCGGGGACGATTTTATTACCAAGCCCTTTGATCTAACTATTGTTGTCGCAAAGGTCCAGGCGCTTATTAGAAGAACCTATTCCTTTGGTGGGCAGATGAATATTATTGAACACAGCGGTGCTGTGCTAAATCTTAGTGATACAACTCTGAGCTACCTCAATGAAAAGATAGAGCTGACAAAAAATGAATTTAAAATACTGCAAATTTTACTTGAAAATGTGGGCAAGGTTATGTCTCGGGATATTATTATGACAAGACTTTGGCAAAGTGACAGCTTCATTGATGATAATACACTGACGGTGAATGTTGCTCGTTTGCGCAAGCGGCTCGAGGAAATTGGCCTTTATGACTTTATTAAAACCAAAAAAGGCTTAGGATATATGGTGGAGTAGATGAAAACAACTGTTTTGTTATCTTACATAAAAAAGCGACGTAAGATCGGGTTCGTGCTTTCGGGTTTTACCCTAATTTTTGCAATCGTATTTTACTTATATTCAGTGCCCTTTGAGGCAGTGGTATACGCCATCATCTTGTGTTTGTTCTTTTCTATGCCCTTATTTATTTATGATGCTTACCTATATTATCGTCGTCATGAAATTCTACTGAGTTTAATGAATCGGATTACTCTAAATATTGAGGGCCTTCCCAAAGCAAGTGATCTAGTAGAACAGGATTATCAAAATCTGCTGAGCTTGCTGGTTGAGGATAAAGCGAAGATCACCTCAAAAGCAGATGTTAGTCAAACGGAGATGACCGATTATTACACCCTTTGGGCGCATCAAATTAAAACCCCAATTTCAGCCATGAGGCTTTTGTTGCAAACGGAGGCGTCGACGCAAAATAGCGAGCTTTCTACCCAGCTTTTTAAAATTGAGCAGTACGTAGAGATGGTTTTAGGCTATCTAAGGATTGAAAGCATATCCTCTGATTTAGTGCTTTCGAAGTATGATCTGTCCAAGCTTGTCAAGCAGGCGATTAGAAAATACGCCGCAATATTTATCGGACAGAAGATTACACTGGATTTTAAAGAGATGGACTGCCTGGTACTAACCGATGAGAAATGGCTTGTTTTTGTGCTAGAGCAGATCCTTTCAAACGCGCTAAAATACACAAAGTCAGGGACGATTTCTATTTATATGGAAGCTGAAAAAACCTTAGTAATTAAGGACAGCGGGATCGGAATTGCAAGCGAAGATTTGCCACGGGTATTTGAAAAGGGTTTTACAGGCTTTAACGGGCGAATGGATAAGAAATCAACAGGGATTGGGCTATATCTTTGTCAGAAGATTTTACATAAGCTAGCCCATAAAATAACCATAACCTCTGAGATTGACCTTGGAACAAGGGTAAGAATAGACCTTTCTTCTGTCAAGATCTTAATAGAATAGCGCAACCTTACAAAAGTGTAAGATTGAAGGAAGAAATGTAAGCTAAAGTTATGGCAGGGCATTTCTTTTTCTATTATATTAAGGGTGTAAAGTGTAATAGGAGGAAGAAAGTATGAGATTACTAGAGGTCAACAACTTAAAAAAGATCTATACCACAAGGTTTGGTGGAAATCAGGTGCAGGCGTTAAGCAGTGTTTCATTCTCTATTGAGAAAGGTGAATATGTTGCCATTATGGGTGAGTCCGGCTCGGGAAAAACCACACTGCTAAATATTTTGGCAGCCTTAGATAAACCAACCAGTGGCGAGGTGTTGCTCAATGGAAAGAACATTGTTTTCATTAAAGAACGTGAAATTTCTGCCTTTCGCAGAGATAATTTAGGCTTTGTATTTCAAGATTTCAATTTACTTGATACCTTTTCTCTGCGGGACAATATATTCTTACCCCTTGTGTTGTCGGGTAAATCACATCATGAGATGACAAGCCGTTTAAACCCTATTGCGGAGAAGTTAGAAATTAGTGATATTTTGGACAAATTCCCTTATGAGGTGTCGGGGGGGCAAAAGCAACGAGCGGCCGTAGCAAGAGCGCTAATCGCAAATCCACAGTTAGTTCTGGCAGACGAGCCAACCGGTGCGCTAGACTCAAAGGCGACAGACCATCTGCTTAAGCTGTTTTCAGACATACACAAAGAAGGTCAGACGATCTTATTGGTAACTCACAGCACAAAGGCAGCAAGCCACGCCGGGCGTGTGTTATTTATCAAAGATGGCGAGGTATTTCACCAGCTTTATAGAGGGTCTATGACCAATGAGGAAATGTTTGAAAAAATCTCAAACACTCTGACTGTTTTAGCCACGGGTGGTGCTCACCTTGAATAAAACGCTCTATCTAAAACTTGCGAGAACCAATATTAAAGCGAACGGCAAAACCTATTTCCCTTATGTTATTACCTGCATTTGCACGATTATGATGTTTTATATCATGCACGCGCTTTCTATTAACGAGGGACTCAACGGTGCCAGTGGGTCAGAAAGCCTTAAAACTATTTTGTATTTTGGAACGATTGTCATTGGTATTTTTTCGGCAATTTTTCTTTTTTATACCAATAGCTTTTTAATAAAACGCCGCAAGAAAGAAATCGGTCTTTACAATATTTTAGGGCTTGGGAAGAAGCATATCGCCATCGTTTTATTGTGCGAAAATGTATTTATATCGCTCATTAGCCTTGTCATCGGTCTGATCGGCGGCGTTATTTTAAACAAGCTTTTGTTTTTGTTTCTACTTAAATTACTGGATTTTGCCGTGCCCTATGGCTTTTTTGTGTCCATACCTTCTATGGGACTCACGCTCATAGTATTTATAGGAATTTTCACCGTGACCTTGATCTCTAATCTTATTCAAATTTATCTCGCCAAGCCAATCGAGCTCTTAAAAGGCGGTGAGCATGGCGAAAAAGAGCCAAAAACCAAATGGCTGATGACTGTTTTTGGCATAATAACTCTGAGTATCGGCTATGCCATTGCCCTAACGGTCAAGTCGCCACTATCTGCCCTTACCCTGTTTTTTGTCGCGGTGATCCTGGTGATGATTGGAACCTACTGTTTATTTACGGCGGGAAGTATTGCCGTTTTAAAGTTACTTCGCAAGAATAAGAAGTTTTATTACAAAACGAAGAATTTCACGGCTGTTTCCGGTATGCTTTATCGTATGAAGCAAAACGCTGTTGGACTTGCCAATATCTGCATTTTGAGCACGGCTGTGCTGGTCATGATTTCCACGACCGTTTCGCTATATATTGGAATGGAGGATGGACTAAAGTCTCGCTTCCCTAAGGATGTCATGATTAATGCAGCGGGCATTTTTGAGAATCAAACGGTAAAGCTCAATGAAATAATAGCGCTTGAAACAAAGGAGACTAAAATCAATCATAAGGTTGATTACTTCAGCGAGTACTATATGTCAACAAGAAAAGATGACACATTTTTGTTGAAAACAGCATCGGCGGCTTATAGCTCTGATATTTGCAGTTTGCTGATGATTTCCCTGTCTGATTACAACCGATTAGAGGGTAAAAATGTTACGCTTAAGGAGGATGAAATCCTGCTTTTTTCCAAACCCAAAAAATACGGTAAAGACTTAATGACAATTGAGGGGAAAAGCTTTAAGGTTAAAGAAGAATTATCGACGCTTTCTATTTCGAGAACAGATATTGTCGACACATATTTCCTCATATTAAATGATCCTGAAGTTGTTAGAAATATCAATGCCAAGGTACAGGGTGCAAAACCTAGTGTGCCAGCCTATTCAGTTGATTTTGATGTGGAGGGGACCGACAAAGAAATTATTTCTTTTGTTGACAAGCTAAAACCAAAATTTAGTCAGGAAATTTCAACACCAGTTAATATTCAAACGATGGCAAGTTCTAGGGGAGAATTTCTCGCGGTATATGGTGGACTTTTCTTCCTGGGAATTTTTTTAGGGATACTGTTTTTAATGGCAACGGTGCTGATTATTTACTACAAACAAATATCCGAGGGGTATGACGACAAAGAGCGGTTTAATATTATGCAAAAAGTGGGTATGAGTAAGGCGGAAATTAAGAAATCGATTAATAATCAAATCTTAATGGTGTTCTTCCTGCCACTGGTCTTTGCAGTGATACACATAGCGTTTGCTTTTCCGATGATCACAAAGCTGCTGGCTGTCTTGAACCTTATTAATGTACCACTATTTAGGATGTGTACAGTTGTGACAATTCTTGTCTTTGCCGTTATTTATGCAGTTGTCTATTTCTTAACGGCAAGAGTGTATTTGAAGATCGTGGACTGAGTAGTATATATGGTCACCTGCGAACAGGCGGATCAGCTTTGGAATTTTTAAAGTACACTTGGGAATTAATTCCTAGGTAAAGCAAGGCTTATCCTAATGAAGCTTCAATCGACTGCCGATCACGTAACATTTCGGGGGAATACGAGATGAGATCCTTGATCAAGTTAAGGGAATGCTGGATTTTATCGAAGCGGGTCATTCTCCTGAAGAGGTAAGGCTACAGGCTAAATCGGTCAAGGGAGTTAAGGGTTTGTGTGAAAGTGGGTATATGTGTTACTATTGCTGAAACTGGCAAGTTATGAAGGTTAGCGGACTTGGAGTCTTCACTTCCTTGTTCATTACTTATTTCTTTGCTTGGTAGAACCCAAATCAAATCAAATAAAATTAAATTCATTGTTTTACAGACATTGGTAATCCTGACAAGCATCTTAAACTATGTTACAATGTAAGTGTTAAAGTAAAATTTTGGGAGTTTTTTATATGAGCGATTTTCTCTCGAGGCTTCCGGAGGAATTTCAAAAAGATATATACTCTGCAATTGAGATACTCAAGAATGCCGGATGCAAGGAAATATTCATTTTCGGTTCGTTGGTCACGGGTACTTACAGAGAAGATTCTGATATAGATATTGCTATAAGAGGATGTTTACCCGAAAATTATTTTGCTCTATTAGGGAAATTACTGACTACATTAAGTCGTCCTGTCGATTTAATCAATTTAGATAGGGGAGATCCATTTTCACAATACCTTGAAAAGGAGGGTGATCTTTATCGCGTCTCCTGAAAAGGCTTTATCTCAAATTAGTTTCGAGATAAAGCAAATCGATGAATTATTTACTTCCTTCAGCGAATTATTGGAGAAGAGTAAACTGGAGGAGCCAACTTTAATCGAACTTACCGCAATAGGTTCAATCCTACATTCTTTTTATAATGGGATCGAGAACATATTTAAAACAATCGGAAAAAATATTGATGGTGAAATCCCTAGTGGTAACCACTGGCATAGCCAACTCATAAAACAAATGACTGAATCTACAAATAAACGTGATCCTATTATTTCAGAGGGTTTGAAAGAAAAATTGGCAGACTACCTAGCATTCAGACATTTTTATCGCAATTCATATTCCTTTTGGTTAAAATGGAATGAGTTAAAGAAACTGACAGACCCTGTGATTATTGTATGGTCAGAATTTAAGATTGAATTGAAGACATTTATGGATAATCAGTCATGAAAACATAAGTAGCTATCTTAATTGATAATATCACCGACCTAAAAGACGTTGCCAAAACGTCTTTTTTTCTGTTCTGCCAGCAAAACCAGGGGATAGCACAACTACACGATTTTTAGTGAACGAAATGTAGAACGGCTATGATGAATAGTGTCATAATAACAAGTTAGCTTAACTTTCACTGGATATTTTGGGAAATCCTTCACGACTTGGCATTAGAAAAACTAATTCACATATGAAATATGGTACAATTTAATATATCGTATTATGAGAGGGGACCGCGTATGGACCCTAATAAGACTCTTGAAATATCGCTGCTAAAAATAATACTCTGGGTGTACATTATCTTATGTTTTATCATTGCTGGCTTAAATTATGGCTATGCCAGTCACGCTCCTGCCTCCATTGCAGCCTTTATTACTTGGTTTTGGGCTTTTTACGAAAACTGGATAAAAACACTATTTATCATTGTGGGTAGTATTCTCACACTTCGTATTGTAGGCACTTCGGGAAGAACCACCATGAGGAAAAGAAATTTGATGGGCTTAATTGCGGCAGCACTTATTGTACACATTGTATCTCCCTTATTTTTAAACAATAGCGAGCTGTATTATTTTGCAATGCCTTTACCCTGGGGGACTGTACCTTTACAGCTGCTTGATTCAAACTCTACCTTTTATCTTAGTAGCTTGTCGTTGTGGGGTTTAACGGGGATAACAACCGCTTTAATATTCTATGTGTGCATTAGTGCCGTTGTAATTTTCGGAACCCTTTTATTGGGTCGACGATGGCAATGTTCAACTCTATGTCTATTCAATGGTTTTGCAGCAGAAGTATTTTCTCCAGTCTTCCCTTTAGTTGGCGCGCATAAAAAGATCAAGCCAAACACTCTCAAAGTGTTTACTATTGTAAGATGGATTTTTCTTGCAATTGCATTGTTCTTCACCTTTTATTGGGTATTCCTTTTATTAGGGTTACCAGTAGCTGGAGATCCTGAGGTAATCAGCAAGATAGAGGGCTATAAATATTTAAGTACAGAACTTTTAATGGCGATGTTTTTCTGGATTGCATTTATTGGTCGAGGGTATTGCTTTTACTGCCCATTAGGTACTATGTTAGGTTTGTTAGCGAAAGTGGCTGGACAAAAAATAGTTACAGACAACACACAATGCGTCCAGTGTAATCAATGTAATAGTGTTTGCCCAATGTCAATCGATATAAAGAGCCTTGCCGAGAATGGCCAACCATTGACAGCACTTCGCTGTGTGGGCTGTGGTCATTGTGTCGATGCGTGTTCTTCAAGGACCTTATCTTATACAACAAATTTCATAACTATGATATCTGGGAAATAAATTAACTCAGAAGTAAATTTATTTTGGGTTAAAACACGAATTAGCATTATCTTTTAACAGGTAACCATAATCTGATTTGATGAAATTAATTATTTTGTTGGCTATAATCTTATGTCCCATCTCGTTAGGATGTATACCATCCAAACAGATGAATTTAGTGAAATCAGGATATTGGAGAAATGCCCCTCTTATGTCTATCCATTTCGTATTAGTTTCTTCTGCAATCTTCAGAACAGCTGAACTATATTTTTCTTGCCACCAGTAAATTTTAGTAACACTCCCAATGTATTTAAGAATGTTAGTTTCAGTCAATGAGTCATTTTTACTAATCCATTTCAAATATCTGTCGGCATTAAGTGGAGGAAGAGTCATTACAACAGGGATTATTTTATTATTTTTGAGAAAATTCAAAGTCTCCTGGAGTTTGTTTTGAAATGTATCAAAATCAGTCTTAGGTTTGTGGTCTGCATTAGGATTGTTGGAAACTTCATTCCAGTTGAAATCACAATCATTTCCTCCGTAGCCCATAAGGACTATATCTGGATTGTCATTCAATACGTCATCTTTAAGTTTGCGAACACCTTTAATAATGGTATTACCAAATCTGGAAGTATTACGAATTATCCCATTGAGTTTACTTTGTAGAAGGGTTATGTAATTATCTTCCAAAATAACATATTTACTTTTGCCTTCATCAAAAATAACCCCTTTAGATATGGAATCACCAGATACCAAAAATTTATAACTTTGTTTACTATCAGTATTGCTTTCGCTCATCTCCATGCACCTCAGAGATTTTTTATACATTTTGCCTTATTTTATCATATCACAGGGGTGAGAAAAGAGATAGATGCAAGTATCTTCCCGACTTGACGATTCATTTGGAACACAGGGGCTTGATGGTCATCTCATAATGTTTGACCAGCTTTCCTTTGTTTGTTGTAAAGCATTCTAGCTTTAATTGATGAATAAATAAATATCATCGTAATAATAGGCATTAGCAGCCATATGAAACCCCTTAAAAACGCAAAGGGTGTTTCGAATAAAAAGCGTCTCCAAAATTCTGCACCAGACTTTTCCCATAATCCTGGGGTAAGATACAGTAATTTTGGATTAAGCATCGAGTTAACATTAATATGACCTCCAGATATAAATGAAACAGACATTACTAAATAACAGACGGCTAACGACATCCACATATTAGAGAACCTTTTATATTTTCCAGCTTTGGAGACTGCGTCAGAGAAGATGTCATCTTCAGCGTTTTCTTTAATTTGTTTGAAATACTGAAGGCCTGAATATTTAGTACCCGCGATATGTTTCCAACCAGCATCTTCAAATAGAAGGCAGTAGTCAATAAACGCCTCTTTATTCTTAAAATTTCGATAGTCTATCCTAACTGTCACAGTTTCTGGTTTGATAGACCGAAATTTATGTCCGAACCATACACTCTCTAACTCATAACCCTTTTTGGCCATCTCGGCTAACCAGGTTTCTTCTTTATCATCAATATCAGTAAAAAACTTGAATTTTCGCATCTTTATCCCCCCTGAATTATAATGGACTTTTTGTTAACCTGACCATCGGTTGCTTTCCTAATGGACCTTCAGTTATCCGAATCATATGTTGCATTCTTTCAAGGTCTAAGCGTAAAACTTCTTTTCCTTTTTCAGTGATAAGATAGACTTTTCGTCGCTTATCGTCGCCTCTAATCCACATGATGAATTCTTGTTTCAGCAAAGTCTCAATAGCACCATAAAGTGTCCCTGCCGCTACCCTAACTTGCTCCTTACTTAATTCTTCAACTTTTTGCATAATAAGATAGCCATGAGCGGGTTCTAATAAGGCTAAAAGGATATAGTAGGTAGTTTCTGTCAAGGGTAAATTCTTATGTCGATTCATAATAACCTCCAAATAATGAGTTTCTGATATACAGTTATACTATATAGTTACATTATATGCAGTTTAACTGTATAAATCAATACTTGTAATTAAATTTACATTATATTAAAGTATTCTCGCGATGGACAGGAGGTGGTATGGGTGCACGATTCGCATAGCGTGGGCTATGTTAAGGTTACTTCAGGGTTTATTGATATACATAACTAAAGGGACAGGTAGTTGTTTCCTGGGAGAAACAACCTACCTGTCCCTTTAGGATATCCCGACAAGAATCCTCCCCTATTTCAATGGGGAGATGAATTGAAGATCCAACTATACGTTGCCATCCACGAGCCTAACATCATTGATGATAGGCTTTATTTATGTCGGTGACTATGACTGTCAAAAAGTTTCATACCAAACGGTATTTCCAAGATTCTTGCGTAAGGTGATATGGCGATCTGGAGAAAGTGGTTCACTAGTGGCATACCTTAAGATAAGGCTTTGTCGCAGTCAGATTCTATTTATAATTATACCCGAAAATCCATCTAGCTCCCAAGCCGGTCTCTGATTGGGAGATAAACTGCCGGAAACAATTTCAGGTTCCGGATTTTTGTATTCTATTGTATATTATCTAAAATTTGTAATTATAGGAGGAATATTCAGGAAACGTGGAGAAGAATTAATTAGGTAAGGTGAGGTGCCGAGTTGACGCTTGTCAAACTTTATTAGATCTATACCGACGCCCTAACAATAAGACTGGTGTTACGGTGCTCCAGATTAAAAAGGATATGAACAGCAAAAGCACCATTGAAGAGTTGGCATCTTTATTGACAAAAGTCTCTGCCTATAATGTTCTTATTCAAACAACACATATGGGTTAGGGATACATGTATGTCATTATAAAAAATGAAATAAAATAGTATGGCTTTTGGAGGGCATATGAATTCATTGGTCAAAGGGTTCAGAATCAAATATTCTCTGCTCGGATGCATGGAAGTCTTATTCAATGTTCGCTTGGCAGAAGGGCTTAGACCACAGCTTCGAATATTAAGAATTTGGATAACTTCTTAGAGGTTGTTAACAGCGGAAAACAATCAAATCTTAGAATAGAGCAAATCACCTATGAAGGGGACCCTATCCTACAAACCTTGAAGTATAATAATGGCCTTATTCGGTATACCTTTGACAACTCTAAGGATAAATGGGGGGGCAAAAATAAGGGTATCCGAACATCGGAGTATGTCAAAACAATTAAAGAAGAAGATACGAGGAATATATACCTTTACCTTATTGATAAAAATGGAGTCAAAACGGAAGTATATCTATCGTCTAAATAAGGTGTTATTGAGAACCCTTTTTTAACATACCAAAAATCAACAGTAAGCTTTAACTAAGCCATTGATTAAAGTCTAGTTAGTCTGTCAGTTTGTCTGTCATTCCTATTTTTCCCTAGGGAAAAATAATCCTTCGCTAGGTTTGGTCATTTTCCTAAACTGCTGTGGAACCTAAACAGTCTCAATACCTAACTCAAAGCGAGCCTTACAATTCAACAAACATAACATATTCCCGTTCTATTTACACTATATAAACCTCTCATTAACGAAAATTGTTATTAGGGCTATGAAGCCCAAGCAGCCGACTCGAAAACGTAGTGCTAATATTGTGGTTTAGCCAAGAACTGAGATGTAGCTAATGCCCATAACTGTAAGTTCCAACAAATCTAGGTTAAAGTATAAAAGTAGGATAATGAGAAGTTCACTAAATGGAAGTTTAACGAACCAAATAATATTCCAAACCGCA
>MCHG01000137.1_pt1 | contig 37370 bp, 37 predicted proteins | sample 787351 | NCBI WGS metagenome assembly MCHG01 (sample SAMN05430296, study PRJNA330682) | permafrost metagenome | biome: Cold desert; feature: permafrost; material: soil; isolation source: enrichment culture inoculated with soil incubated with H2/CO2 at 20 degrees... ... | reverse complement strand
GAGAGAAGGTAGTGACAGAAAAAAATAAGGAATCCAGGCAACTCAATGCTTGTATTCCCTATTACTCGAAACTCGAGATAAGAGTCAAGGTAAAAATCATATACTTAGACTTTTCATTTAAATTCACTTTATTATCCATGTTATGCCTCCTAGTGGATATATGAAAACTTTGAATAGTTGATTGAATAATCCACATTTACAGTATTAGTTTTACCATTATGCATTAAAAAATGTAACCATTATTCTTTTCACTTTTTTAGGGCAAACACTGGGGAAGGGACTTATTGTATCGAATAGAGTTACTCATTAATAAGTTGAAGAATCATTAGTTTACACATAATATATAAAAATTATAGGACATACTTTTATTTGATAAGTATGTGGTATAAAATGGTATAGAGGTGATTAATATGCCAAGACAAGCCCGGAAAGAGAGTAAGACAGGGTACTATCATATTATGACACGGGGAATAAACAAGGAGTACATATTTAATGATAAGTTTCAAAGAGATATGATATTAAAGATTATTAAAGAGAAGATGCAAGAAGAACCATTTAAAGTAGTAGCATATTGTGTGATGAGTAATCACTTACATTTAATTATACATGCAGATAAACAATCTCTCATTGACGTAATGAAAAAAATTAATATAACATACGCAATGTCATATAATCGTAAGGAAAGACGTGCAGGCGCGTTATTTCAAGAACGATATAAAAGCGAAAATATTACAGATGAGAAATATTTATTCGGCGCCATTAGGTATGTACACAATAATCCTATGAAAGCGGGCATGGTTCAAAGGGTACAAGATTATTCGTGGAGTAGTATGGCAGAGTACTTAGAGGGTAAATATTTTCTTGTTAATGAAGAGGAGAAAAAACTAATATTAGATAGGTTTAAAAGTACTGAAGAGTTTGAAAAATTTCATGATAAAGAAGATCAAAGAGAATATCTTGAACTTAAGGAAGAAGTAGAACAAAAGAAGGAAAAGAAAGCGATTAACATTATTGAAGAGTACTTTATTGAAAAAGGTCTTACTGATAAACGTCAACTTAAGGACAAAGATGAATTGATTGTCAGATAACTGAAAGAATGTGAATTATAATATCTAGGGTAATATCTAGGGGACGTTTTTCATTTTTTAGCAATTTAGATACAGAAAACTACAGAATTAGGATAAATGTGGGGTGAATAATGGAGTGACCAATTCTACATGATTGTAGCAGTTGAACGGAGACACGAAAAAAGAACATGAAATGAAAACCATGTTCTTTCGTGGTTTGAAAAAGTTAATTTTATCTATAATTCTTAGGCTACTCTAATTTCTTTTAGGAGATTAGGTAGTAGTTCTTTATATTTAGGATCATTTTTTATTAGAGTAAATCCTCTGTTATTAAGTTTTGCCACTTGCGATAAGGTGAGGTTACCTATTTCTTTGCAAATTTGATTATAGCTGTAGTCACATAAATCTCTCATCAAAAATATACTAATAGCTTTAAAGTCTGTAATGCTATGACAGTATTTGATATTAATGAATTCAGGTGGAATGTCAAAAGTCTCTGCAACTGTTTCTATAACTTTATCTGGTGATAGTTGTCGGTAGTAGATGTAACGATGACTTTTGTATTCATAAGGTTCTTTGGATATGTAGAAATCTATGAGTTCAAAGAATTTCTGTTTTTGAGTAACTTTATTACAGCTGGTTACAAACTCTGCGTATATCTTTTTAGCTATTTCAGGGTTTTTATCAAACTGAGAGAGAATGAAATCGGTATTGATTAAGCCGAAGTCGTCTAGATGTTGATCTAGATAGATGCCATATGATGAAAAATAATATGTATGTACACAGTCATGATAATCAGGAAGGTCTTTTGGGTTGTTATGTATATAAGCTGATACGGTTAAATTGTACTCATCCACATCTATTACCTTGCTTATGAATCTGTTTTGAAACACATGACCATGACGTCTGTACTTACGGTTGTAGTATTGAGCGTAACACAGATTGACGCCATGCATGAATTTTGAGATGTCACACCCTAGGGGATCGAGTTGGATATGAACATGGGTATCCATAAGACAATAAGCCAGTATACTGCATTCGAATTTTTGGCAGTATAACGCCATCAGCTGAAGGTATTTTACTTTGTCATCATCATTTTTAAAAAGTCTTATTTCACTAACGCTTCTGCACATAATATGATGTGGGGTTTCTGGATCTCTTCTTCTTGCCACTCTAGGCATAATAATCACCACCGAACTTGTGTTTGGTTTTATTATGACACAGAATCAGAAAACATTCAATAAGTTCTAGGAAAAATATTGTAATTTGTCAAATTATATATAATACTAAGTATAGAGGCTAAAGTTTGAGATACGTTCCCTAGGGGATTTTATAACGATGTTCAAAATTACGATTGTATAATTAAAAAAGTTTACGTCTTTAAAAACCGGATTGAAACGGAATATTAACCATTAGGGTGTCAAATACAAAATGATTATGGTTGAAAATGGAGTGAGTTGAAGAGATGAATCCAATCATATTCATGCACTGTGGTCCTATAAGATATAGGGTTGATGCAAAGCAGGAAGCTAAGAAAAGGGATTTTGAACATTATATCGTGCCAAGATTTACAAGCACAAGAATGCCGTTATTTAAAAAACAGGACGAATGGCACATTACAGAAGTATATCAGCATATTTGCGAAAGTAAGTTTCGAAATGAATTAATTGTTGCTGATGTTGTTCATGCCATAGATACGGGCAGAAATCCATTAGTTTTAACTGAAAGAACAAGCCATATAGATCAATTAGTTGCTTTAATGTATGAAAAAGATTTTGAGATTATTGTTTTATCAGGGAATCTAAAAACAAGTGAGAGAAAAGAATCCCTTAGAAGGATTAAAGATTTAATGGATGAAGACCGGTTTGTAATAATTGCAACGGGAAAGCTGATTGGTGTTATTACGGAATTGAGCTAAAAATTGAAAGAGAGGGACTTCAAATGAATGATATCACGAAGGATTTCATAAGTGTTGTTGAACTTATACAGTATGCACGGGAAAATACAATTCGCAAGGTTAATGAAGAATTGATTCTTCTGTATTGGAATGTCGGTAAATATATTTCTGAACAACTAGAGCTCCAGAAATGGGGGAGTTCATACGTGGATGAATTGGCTTTATTTATCTCTGAGAATTGTCCGGGTGTGAAAGGATTCAACAGAAGAGGGCTTTATAGAATGAAACAGTTTTTTGAAACCTATAAAGACAAGGAATTTGTGTCAACACTGTTGACACAAATCAGTTGGTCGAATCATCTTGCAATATTGTCTTCATCAAAATCTGATGAAGAAAGGGAATTCTACATTAAACTCAGCATTAAAGAACGATATTCAGCAAGGGAATTACAAAGACAGCTCGATAGCGGATATTTTGAAAGATATATGCTCTCAACTAAAAAATTAGAACCGGTACCTGTTGAAAGTGCGATTAAAAATAACTTTTTAGATACTTATGTCCTTGAATTTCTGAGTTTGCCTAAAAGGTTTTCAGAGCACGATTTTAAAAAATGTATTATAGCTAACTTGAAAGATTTTATACTTGAGATTGGCAAAGACTTTACTTTTGTTGGCGAAGAATACAGAGTGATGGTTGGAAATAGTGATTATTATATCGATTTGTTGTTTTACCACCGGCGATTAGCTTGCTTAGTAGCTTTTGAACTGAAAATTGGAGCTTTTAAACCGGAGCACATTGGGAAAATAAACTTCTATTTGGAAGCACTTGATCGAGAACATAAAAAGGACAATGAAAATCCGAGTGTAGGTGTTATCCTTTGCGCGAGCAAAGATGAGGAAGTCGTTGAATTTGCTTTATCAAGGAGTTTGTCTCCAACATTAATATCAGAGTATACTTTGAACCTCATTGATAAGAAGCTTTTAAGACAAAAACTACATGAGTTAAGTGAAATAGCTGATTTCAAGCAGATAGAGGAATAAAAGGTTGAATGAAAAACTAACTTCTAGTTTTTCATAACTCCTAAGTGCAATTAATGGTAAAATAATGGTTATTTTTGTTGGTTAGGTGAGATTTCAAGCATGTATAAGTGTGATTTCACACATCCTGACGGTTCTTTTTGACCCACCAGTCATAAATCTATAAATGAATTATTATTATCTGAATTGTTATAAATCTAATTGAAAGAGGTTATGTAATATGATTAACAAAGCAATTATGTTCGCAACATTAGCTCACGAAAAGCAAAAGCGTAAAGGTACAGATATCCCGTATATTTTGCATCCGTTGGAAGCAGGAATTATTACTTCACAAATAAAGTTTGATCAAGAATTGATTACCGCATCAATCCTCCACGATACCATGGAAGACGCTCATGTAAAATTTGAAACATTGGAGGAGATGTTTAGTACTAGGGTTGCACATCTAGTTATGGCTCAAAGTGAAGATAAGTCTAAAACTTGGAAAGAAAGAAAACAACATACGATTGAACACTTAAAACAAGTGGAAGATGAAGCTATTAAGATAGTTGCCCTCGCAGATAAGCTTGCAAATATCAGAGCGATATATAAAGATTACTTAATACTCAAAGAAGAGTTATGGCAAAGATTTAACGTCAAAGAAAAGAAAGAACACATGTGGTATTATGAAGGATTAGTTGATAGCTTAAGTAGTTTGTCACGATACTCTCAATATCAGGAGTTCAAAGAACTAGTCGATAAAATCAAGTAGAATGTTATAGAGACCAGCAATAATTAGTTAGAATATTTTGAAGATATTTAATAATCTAGAAGTGGTAACATCAGAAACTGGTGTAGATTAATTATGTCCAAGATCTTCATAAAGTTTAATAGTATCCTTTATATGCTTATTGTCAGGATTGCTAATATCTTTTAATTTAGCTCCAATGACTATTGCTATATATTCCATATCATCTTTTATAGCCAAAGTTGCCCAACATTCTCCTGCTTCATATGTTGTACCAGACTTTCCGCCAATAATATTAAATCCATTTTGAGGGACTTCATGAAGTTTTGTAAGTACTGTAGATTGTAAAATAATACCATTAGGGTGATTTAGTGTAGAAGTGGTGTTAAAGCTTTCCTTAGTAAATATTGCACGGAAATGTCCATTGTCTAAAGCATAATCTAGAAGTTTTGCCATATCATAGGCAGTAGTATATTGGTTTTTATCATGAAGACCTTCTGGATTAACAAAACGCGTATCATCTAATCCAAGTTCAGAAGCCTTACTATTCATAAGTTGAACAAAACTTTCTACACTTCCCGCTATATTTATAGCTAATGAATTAGCAGCCTCACCCCCTGAGTTTAAAATGGTCCCATAAAGTAAATCTCTATATGTGGTTTGCTCTTTTCCATAGAACCCTGCCATTGAAGAATTATTATTTACCATTTTCTTATAAGTAGCTATATCTATCGGAGCAATAGCAGACAAATCTTCTATATGTTCTAACGCAACTATAGTTGTCATAATTTTAGTCAAGGATGCTGGATAGGTCTTGGTCTTATGATTTTTCTGTATGACTTCCTTTTTAGAATTTCGGTTTACGACATAGATATATTTACTCTCATATTCGTCCCTCAGTAAATTAATATTTACATCTAATTTTTCTTTTATAAAAGCAAGTCCAAACACTAAAAAGATAACAATTAAAAATATCTTTACGGTTTTGTAAACTCTCGTCATATGCGACCTCCATAAATAGCTATTATTTTTTCTAAAGTAAAAATGATCTTAGCTTGCAATATTATAATATCATAAAATAGAATGGGTTGTTTTACATCTTTCTTAAAAGAATCTTACAGTTTTCCTACAATTTATCTTTTCCTTTATTAACACGTGGCTGGGGACATATTTCAGCCTTTGGGCAATTATGAGTAAAAATATTACAACTATATCCTGGAAATGGGGTAAAGGACAAAAAAATAAAGCTAAGCGTGAATCAGCTAGCCTGAATGAAAAAGAGCACATAAAAATAAACATGGTAGGAAAACCATATTATAAATGGTTTCAAAATGTGTTGAAGAACCGTTAGTTTTCACATAATATATATAAATTATAGGACGTACTTTTATTTGATAAATATGTCGTATAAAATGGTATAGATGTGATTGGAATTCTTTCTTGCGGAGATATAATATCATTATACATTTTTAATGTAAAAATCTCTCATAGATTGAATCTAGAGAGAACAATAGTTAATTATAATAACTTACCCAAAATGCCGTTCCTACGATTTTGACGCCTAGCTTAGCTAGGTGGGTAACCGCATCTAATCTTTTGTGGTCCGATGTATGTTATGTCGACATGACAGCCAACCACAAGAAACACGCTTCGCGAGTTTCTCTGTGGTTACGCGGACAGTCGCCAAATGTCTGCAAGCAGCCGCTTGGCTCATTGTCTTCGCGATGATTAGAAATCTAAGTTTCCCGGTAAATTGATATAGGTTCAAAATAGCAGGTATCCGTACAACTCAGGTGAAAGTTTATAAGGAAACAGCAGTCATCTATTTATGTATACATGGTATGTTGTAATCATATTACCCTGGAAATGCTCCTTTTTCTTTATCTTTATGGATACTAACATCAATAACCTTGGAAGTCATATAAAAAACAATTAGCATTAATATAGCCGCAACAGCATATATCCACGTAAATCCGGCAGCTTCTAATAGCTTTCCATTTACAAATGTTCCAAGAGCTCCTCCTCCAAATAAGCCAAATGATACCAAAGACATGACTGTCCCTCTTAATTGTGGCATTAGCCCTTGAGCTATTGTGGTAAGAGTTGAATGGATAGATATAAAAGCGTAACCAAAACCAAACAATCCAACAGATATTAATATTGGCGTTTTTGCAATGCTTAATAATCCTAAAGAAATAACTCCTAAAATTGCAGCGAGAGGAACAAACTTCTCATTATATTTTAATCTTAAACCAGGAGCTAGTCGACCTCCAATAACTGTTCCTATACCAAAAAGAGTTAGAATCAAACCTACAACTAGAGTATTATAACCAGTATGATCTTTTACAAACTGTCCAGAATAAGTAAAGGTTCCAAAAACACAGAAACCGACTAAAAATATGGTGCAAATAACTTGGATCAATGGTTTGTTATCAAATGCTTTTTTATAAACTCCACGTATATCTAAATGATCTATTACCCCAGGAGCTTTTTCTAAAAACTTTAGCATAATAAAGGCTCCAATTAGCTCTAGGAAGCCATAGATGAAATAGACTGCCCGCCATGAACCAAAATAAGCTATAGCTCCCCCTATAGCAGTTGCTGATGCTCCCCCAAGAAACATTAGTCCAAAAAACTTAGCTATCCATTTTTGTCTGTTTTTATCTGTACAACATTCTCCTATAAAGGCTATTGATACAGGAAAGATACCAGCGCCAAAAATCCCATTAACGGATCTCAAGAAAACCAGAGAAGGTAAATCGTAGGCAAACGCACCTAACATACTAAAGATAGCAGTTCCGAAAGCTGCAATATTAATTATTCTAGTTTTTCCAAACCGGTCTCCTAAGGGACCAAAGAAAATGGTAAATATTCCAAAGCAAAGCATATATGATGTAACTGAGAGCCCTGTCTGGGTAATCGTAATATTTAAGTCCTTAGAGATGTTAATCAGTAACGGTGCAACTGCATAATTATCTCCGTTGGCCAAAAAGCCCATAAATGCAAGAATTGTAATCATTATTTTAAATTGTTTTGAATCATCTTTAATTATTAGTTTTGAATCATTTTTCATTCTATCATCTCCTGTTTTATATAGTAGTGTCAACTACTAAAGTTAAACATGTAGATATTCTTTATTTAAAGTTTATCATTATAAATATTTTAGTCAATAGAGTATAAATTTACTAATAACCCATTAAATTACTACGTCGTAGAGGGGTATTTGGTCAAGGCTATTGATAATAGTTAGAAACAAACACTGGTCCCGTCCCTAGCGTAGTCTACCTGCGAATATGAATTTTGTGATTTTCATTCCCACACCTCCTGCATCAAAGCGTCTAAGGCGCATTTTCAAATCTATTTAGATCATAACCCTAAAATAATTAAAAAACTATAAATCCCAAATTTATTATTCTTGATGTATAATCAATTACTTTAAATTCTTGTAGCTTCGGGTGTAAAACATTTCTACTTACTTTTCGATTACTAAGATGTAACAATAGTACTCTATTCACATATATTAATTAGATATAAACCAAAAGGAGACTCTAATGGATATGGTAATTACTGAGAGTATCATTTCGTTATTTACTATAATCATAGTAGGAATATATGGCGCTAGAAAAAAAATCATAACTTCACAAATCAACAAGGGATTAATAGATATTCTCATACAAATTGCATTACCTTGTATGATTTTATCTTCTTTTATTTTTACATATGATGATGCTATTAAAGCGAACGTAGTTAAAACATTTTATTATAGCATTGCTGCATATATCCTAATGATTGTTTCTTCCTACTTGCTTCTTATACCAATAAAAAATGAGAAAAAGACAATATTACATTTTGCAAATGTGTTTGTCAATACAGGTTATGTTGGATTTCCTATACTATATTCTATATACGGTAATGAGGGGATAGTATATGGATCCATATTTAATATATTCTTTGTCATATTAGTTTGGACTTATGGAGTGATTCTATATAAGGGAAATTTACAAAAAAATGACTTAAAACAGGAGATTAAGAAGATTCTACTGAATCCCTCTATCCTAGCGGTGTGTGCGGGCATAATCCTCATGATTTTGAATCTTCAGTTGCCAGATGCTTTATTATTTAGCATAAAAAGTATTGGAAACATCACTGGTCCATTATCCATGATTATTATAGGAGTTATCATTTCTGATGTAAAAATAAAAAAATACATAAAGGAATGGACGATCTATTACGGGGTATTTATCAAACTGATATTAATACCATTGATTGTTTATCTCAGCTCACTCCTTTTAGGTGAAACCTCGAAAGTTATTAATACAGTTATTATCATGTCAGCCATGCCGGCCTCTGCAATGACGTCGATACTAGCAGATACTTATCATAAAGAAAAAGATTATGCAGCTGTTATTGTATCAGCAACAACACTTCTATCTTTAATTTCAGTTACGTTACTATTAAAAATTATATTATAAGATGCGGTGAAGGTATATCCTATATAGCATAACTAATAAACCCACTTCAACGAAATCCTAGAAGTGGGTTTATTAATCCCTTTAATAGGACTAACAACACTAGAAACGGCAGGATGTGTGAAATTATACTTAAACATGCGTGAAATCAGACCCAATTAACAAAAATAGCCCTTAATTTACCATTGACCTCACTATTATTTCTATACCAGTAAAACAACATAAAATGAGATTTTATTAATCCAAAATAAGACTAGAGTTACATGTTATTAGAATTAATACAAATGTACTATACAATAAAGGAAGATTTAGCTATAAATCATAATATTTTACTCAAAATATATTGACAATTGGAATATCTGGTTGTAACATTGAATATATATTCAATGAATGGAGATTCGATATCATGGGAGTTCGTGAAGAACAAAAAGAAAAACGACGGAAAGAAATTCTTGTTGCAGCACTTGATATATTTATCCGAAAGGGATATGCCTCAACAAAAATTAGTGATATTGCAGAGCGGGTCGGTATGAGTGTGGGACTTTTGTTTCATTATTTTAAATCAAAGGAAACTCTATACGAAGAACTGATAACAATTGGTATTTCAGGACCAATGGGTGCCATGGCTTCCACAGATATGGAACCAATCAAGTTTTTTGAGAGTATAGCGAAACAGATTTTTCACTATGTGCAGACAGAATCGTTTACAGCTAAAATGTTTGTATTGATGAGCCAGGCGTTTTATAACGAAGCTGCACCACAAAGTATTAAAGACAAGTTACAGAATTTTGATGTTTATACGCCGACAACCCTGTTAATTCAAAAAGGTCAGGCAAATGGCACAATTCGGGAGGGTAACTCTTACGCACTGGCAATCGCTTATTGGTGCGCCATTCAAGGTATTGCAGAGCAAATGGCACTGAATCCCGATAACCCCTGTCCTGAAAGTGATTGGATTATAGATATTATAAGGAGGAAATAATCATGAAGAAATTAATAATTATTGGCGCAGGAATTGCCGGACTTACAGCAGGTGTTTACGCACTTCAAAGCGGATTTGATGTTACAATTTACGAAAGTCATACCATCCCAGGAGGTGCCTCCACAAGCTGGAGAAGAAAGGGCTATTTATTCGAGGGCGGAATGCACTGGTTGACAGGTTCATCACCAAAAACCCCGCTTAACAAGCTTTGGCGTGAAGTGGGTGCTTTAGATGATGCTGTTAATATTTATAACCGCGATCCTTTTTTTACATTTGAATATAACGGACAGACGGCATATCTCTATCGAGATATAGATAAGATGCGTCAGCACTTTTTAGAGATTTCACCGGATGATGAAAAGGAAATTATTAAATTCTGCAGGGACATAAAAAAATTCACAAGGGTTGCAATGCCTATTATGGATATCAAAAACGTAAAAGTTAAGAAGAAATCTTCGTTTGATTTATCAGCGATTATTAGTATGTTACCCGCTCTTCCTCGAATGTCATTTTATGCAAATCAAACAGTAAAGGAATTTGCAGAACGGTTTAAAAGCCCCCTTTTACAGAGTCTATTTAAAAATATAGTTGGCGCTGATTACAATGCCACTGCAATGGCTTTTACTATAGCAACGCTTTCTTCCGGAGACGGAGGTTATCCCGAGGGCGGCTCACTTTACATGGCTGGTCGTATGGCAAAGCGTTTTGACGCGCTAGGAGGCACGATAAAATATGGCAAAGAGGTGAGTAAAGTATCGGTTCAAAATGGAGTTGCTAGCGGCGTGATTATAAACGGTGAACACATAAATGCTGATGCGGTGATAGTAACCCAAGATGCACTCGTTGCAATTGACACTCTGTTTGACTCTCCCATTCAGGAGCCATGGGCACAAAAGATGCGTAAGAGCATTAAACCTGTACTTAATACCTTTATTAGTGTGGGCGTGGAGGCAGATTTATCCGATGTGCCGGAAAGTTTAACATTCATCACGGATGAGTCTCTTCTGTGTGGTGGTGTGCAGGAATACACTATTAGTATCAATAATTATGCAGGTTATAAAGGATATGCACCGGAAGGTTGCACCGCTATGACTTCCATAATCATGGGAGACAGCTATGATTTCTGGAAAGCCTGCAAGGAAAATGGTACATATGAAGCCGAAAAACAAAAGTTGGCAGAGGCATTTATCAACATATTGGCAAAAAAATATCCGCAGACTGCCAGAAAGATAGCTGTTTGGGATATAGCAACACCGCTGACCTATGAACGGTATTTACATTCATATAAAGGCTCGTGGATGTCAATAATGGGCAAAGGGAGTAAAATGGAAAGCTATCCTTCTAAACCCGAAAGCATAAAAAATGTTTATTTTGCCGGTCATCGCATAATGGTTCCAGGAGGATTGCCCGTAGCGGCAGAAACGGGACGAAAGGCAGTTCAATACTTATGTAGGGATACAAATACGGTGTTTCAGGGGAATATATAAGGGAGACAGGTTGGAGAGCAGGGTAATGTAATATTTGTAGTAAACAGTGAACTAAATAGCATTTGGAGGAGTTATGAAAGAAAAAGGGGTTATTAAGAAACAAAGTGTATTAATATCTATTCTGTTAATAATTTTTGCTTCAACTACAGCAATTGTTGTACACGCGAATATGCCTGGGAGTGTAAATATAGAAGATTTTGATAGTATATTTGTAAAAATATTTGGTTTTCCAGTAGTAGTAGTTACTTATTTTGTTCTGTTATACATACATATTGTGATTGCTTTACATTATTTTGGGAAACGTAGCAACTTAACGAAAATACAAATTGGACTAAGATTCGGATTTGTTTTTGCAAGTATATATTTAATCGGTATGCAAGAAGTTGTTGTTGAATCTTCGCCATATTCAAAGTGGGGATTAGATTTCTTAACTTATGAACTGGTGATGGGGTTGGGTGATGCAATCCCTGCTTTATTGCTATGCATTGTAAGTGCATACTTTTTATTGAATAAAAGAAATGTAAGTAGTTGCTTGAATAAATTTAGTATTCCAAAATCAATAATAGCAGTTGTTTTGTTTGCAATTGCATTTGTAATACAACGAGCTATTGGTTATGAAACCGGAATTATTATCAGCAACTACCATAGTTTTCCGATACCTTGCTACGCATGGACCGTTTTATTTGGAATAGTTTTAGGAACGTGCTATACCGCCATGTACCCTGTATTTTATTGTGAACTGAATCATAAAAACGTCGAGTTTAAAATAGTAGTACTAACAATAGGCATTAATTGGGTTATCTTTAATAGCTTTATTGGATTGATTTTTGATGGAGCATTATTACAAACATTCTTAAGAAGCGGCATGGATACACTGGTATTTTATATAACAGCTTTGATTGTAAGCAAATTCATTTTTAAACAACATAATGAGAATAAAGATAGTGCTAAGTAATATATTTGTAAAATATTATGAATAAAAATTTAATGATAACGTGGGGAGAAAAGTAATGTTTCTAAGTAGAGTTCAATTATTTATTGCAACAAAAGTATTAAATATAGTATTACCTATCATAATTTTATTTGGTTTTTTTCAGTTTGGAAAAGGTAATTTTATTGATAGTATTATATATACTTTTTTTGTGGGTAATTTCATACTTTTATTATTTAAGGCTGCACCTTGGGAATTTACAAACTACTATATACGATATGTTTTAGTTTTAATTTATTTAATAATCGCTTTCAGAAATATTATTTTTATTAATACAGGCATACAAAGTATATTTGGTATCAAGGTTTTAATAGATGTTTTAGTTTTAGGCACATCTTTAATTTTAATGTATTTTAATATTGGTTCTGTCCGTGCTTCAAAGAAGCCAAAGGAATGTATAAATTTATCATTACCATTTAAAGATGGCAAATATATTATAACAGATGGTGGAGATGGTAAGATTAGTTCATTACTCAATTATCATAATAAAGCTCAGATACATAAAAGTGGGAAATCAAATACATCTATGAGGTATGCAACTGATATAGCTAAGCTTGATAAAATTGGATTTACAGTAAAAAATGTTCTTACTAAAGAAAATAAAGACTATGAGATATTTCACGAAAAGGTATATTGCCCATGTGAGGCTACAGTAGTTGAAATAGTAAATGGAATAGAAGATAATATCCCATTTGATGGAATATATCCTTACAATGTTGGGAATCGAGTAATATTAAAAATAGATAATTATTATATAGTTATGGGACATTTGGCGAAGGATAGCATAACTGTAAAAGTAGGTGATACTGTACGATTAGGACAACAATTAGCAATAATAGGAAACAGTGGATTAACCCCTCGACCTCATTTACATATGCAAGTATCAAAATGTGAGGATGGGCAATATTGGTATGGAAAGAGTATACCTATATTTTTTAATGATTTATATTATCCAATCAAGAATAAAATTATTATAGTTTAGGTGATCAGTCTGTAATATTTTGTATTGGATGCTTTTTTGTATTTATAGTATCTATTAGTACTAATGGTAATGGAAAAATTAATTCAAAATAAAGATCAATTATGTCGGAATTTTTATGTAAAATATAAACACTAGGGATAGGACTTATTAAATCAACTAGAGTTGCTCATTCAATAAACTGAAGAACCATTAGATTCCACATAATATATAAAAATTATAGGCGTACTTTTCTCCGTTCTTTTAATAGTTGTAATGTTGATAATATTAATAATTTGGATCAATAATACGAATGTCTTTCATTCGAGAGGAGAAGATTATAAATTATTAGCTCATAGAGGCCTGGCACAGACATATGATGCGGATAAAGCAGATTGGGATACTAATACTGCAGCAATTATATATGAATCAGAATATAATTACCTTGAAAATACAATTGCATCTATGAAAGCAGCTTTTGATTACAAGGTCTATGCGAAAAGCCCACTCCTTTAGGAGTGAGATAGATAGCATAATTGAATCAATAAAATGTGTATAATGTTATTGACAACATACATGACTTATAATATGCTTTAATTATGGAAAATATATATAGAAAAACTAAAACAACAGTGTCATTAATTAATTATCATTTTGTATTTTGTCCCAGGTATAGAAGAAAAATCTTTTTAATACCTAATGTAGAAGAAAGTTTTAAACATATGGTCAAATATATTTGTGATGAGTTGGAAATTGAAATAATCGCTATTGAATGCGATAAAGACCATACACATATGTTTTTAAATTGCCTTCCAACGCTAAGCCCTTCTGATATTATGCAAAAAATAAAAGGGGCAACAAGTAAGGCGCTAAGAGATGAATTCATTGAACTTAACAAAATGCCGAGCTTATGGACTAGGAGCTTTTTTATATCAACAACAGAGAACGTAAGCAGTGAAGCAATAAAAACATATGTAGAAAATCAAAAAACAAGATATTGAAAAATGTGAGGTGAATATAGTGTCAAATTATATTCTAACATTAAAATTAAATACAGAAATCTATCAAGAAGATGTTTTAGATAAGAGATTAGAAATAAGTCGTACTATTTATAATAGCTGTTTAGGTGAAGTGTATAAAAGATATCATTATATGAGACAATCTAAAGAATATACAAAAGTTTTTGAACTGGATAAAGGGAAAGATCGGAATAAGCAATTTAATGAGTTAAATAAAAAATATAACTTGACTGAATATTCGCTTCATCAGTTTGTGAAACCTATCCAAAAACATTTTAAACAGAATATAGATAGCTTCACCACTCAAAAATAGCGACAAGATGCTTTGGTGCTTTTCAAAAATTAATACTTCATACTGCAAATAGAGTTTATTTTAAGAAATATGGCGAAATGAATAGTATTGAAGGTATAGAAAAGGATCCCTTTAGGGAGTCGTAAAAGGTCATGAGCATAGCGAATTTTCTTGAAAGGGATAGATGAAAAAATGGGTAAAATTCTAGATGAATATGGTAATGTAAATGAAATTAAAGAAATGGATTTGGACAAACTCTATTTATTTTCTAAGGAATTAAGAGAATTTTTAATAGATAAAATCTCCAAAACAGGAGGACATCTTGCCTCGAATCTAGGGGTTGTTGAATTAACGATAAGCCTTTATAATGTCTTTGATTTTAATAAGGATAGGCTCATATGGGACGTTGGACATCAGTCTTATGTTCATAAAATTTTAACCGGAAGGGCTTCGAAATTTAATACTTTGAGACAATTTCAAGGGTTAAGTGGATTTCCTAAAAGAGAAGAAAGTAGTTTTGATATGTTTGAGACAGGTCATAGCGCAACTTCTATTTCGGCTGCCTTAGGAATGGCAAGAGCAAGGGATTTAAAGGGCGATAACTACGATGTAGTAGCTGTAATTGGTGATGGGTCTCTTACTGGAGGAATGGCGTATGAAGCTTTAAATGATGCAGGTGAAGGCATGACTAAGCTTATTATTGTTTTAAATGATAACCAGATGTCTATAGGTAAAAATGTAGGTGGAATATCTTCATATTTATATAAAATAAGGTTTGACCCTAAATATAATAAAATTAAGGAAGATATGAATTCAACCTTAAATAAAACAGCCGTTGGAAAGAGATTAACAACTACAATAAAAAAAGTAAAAGGCAGTATAAAACAATTTGTGATACATGGTATGCTTTTTGAGAATATAGGATTAAAATATATGGGTCCTATAGATGGACATAATATTAAAGAATTGAGTAAGGTTTTTAAATTGGCACAAAGTAGTGAGGGACCAGTAATAATTCATGTTGTAACCGCTAAAGGAAAAGGATATGAGTATGCAGAAAAAAATCCAAGTAAGTTTCATTCAATTGGACCTTTTGACTGTGATAGTGGCGAAGTGGATTCTGTAGGTGAAATGACTTACTCTAAAGCTTTTGGAGAAGAAATAGTAAGCTTAGCAGCGGAAGATGAAAGAATAGTAGCAATAACAGCAGCGATGAGAGACGGAACTGGCCTTTTAGAGTTTTCAAGTAAATTTAAAGATAGGTTTTTTGATGTGGGTATAGCAGAACAACATGCAGTAACAATGGCTGCTGGCATGGCTAGTAACGGGTTAAAACCAATTTTTGCTGTGTACTCTACCTTTCTTCAACGCGCTTATGATCAGGTTCTTCATGATGTATGTATACAAAAGCTACCTGTTATATTTGCTATTGATAGAGCCGGATTAGTTGGACAAGATGGGGAAACACATCAAGGTATATTTGATTTATCCTTTTTATCACATATGCCTAACATTACTATTATGAGTCCCAAAAATATATTAGAACTTAGGATTATGTTAAGATGGAGCATTCTTCAAAATGAACCTATAGCCATAAGATATCCTAGGGGTGGAGATGAGATTCATGTTGAATTGCCGCCTATTTACAACATGAAAAAAGGCAAATGGCAAGTGATTTCAAAAGAAGGCAATATTGTTATATTTGCGACTGGTAAAATGGTACAACGAGCAGTTCTTGTTAAGGATAAATTAAATAATATGGGAATTAGTATCTCTATTGTAAATGCATGTTTCATAAAACCTATTGATAAAGAATTAATAAATGAATTTGTTTTAAAAGAATATAGTATTGTTACTCTTGAAGATAATGTTCTTCACGGAGGTCTAGGATCAATGGTCCTAGAACACATAAGTGGGATTAATAGAAAAGTTAAAGTTTTAACTTTAGGGTTTAAAGATAAATTTATTGAACAAGGTAAGGTAGATACATTATATAAACTATGTGGATTAGATGTTAACGGTATTGTTAACAGTATTTTAGATATAATTTAGGAAACACTGGTTCCGCACGGGATTTTCTGTATCGATTCATAATATATAAAAATTATAGGACATGCTTTTATTTGATAAGTACATGGTATAAAATCGTATAGACGTGATTAATATGTCAAGACAATGAAAGAATCTGAATTGTCATATCGAAAAATTGCGCAAATTACAGAAACAAATTTAAATACTGTGTATTTAGTTAGTAAAGATAATAAGAGGTAAGATTGAGAAAAATGAACACTTCAGGTAATGGGGGTGGGGATTAGAAAAAATCTGGATCAATTACATAGATGGATACAGTAAGTCCCGCCCCTAGCGTAACTGTCTTTAACAAAATGTATGAGGAATGGAAAGGAATAGGCATATGATGAATATGACATTGGTGAAGAAATGACAGGAAAAACACATTTAGCTTTTGGAACTGCAAGTGCCCTCTTTATCACTCAACCAGGCAGTGTAAAAGAATTGATATTATGCCTTGGCGCAGCATCAGTTGGTTCATTAATAAGTGATATAGACGTGAGTACATCAAAATCAAGAAATGACTTAAACAAAATTACTGGAGTGACAATTTTTATTATTGCTTTAATTTGTTTCATGGAATATAAATGGAATATAGGCATTCGAAACAGTTTTGATCAAAATAGCAATATGGTCAGGCTTATAACAGGCTTTCTGGTATTTTTGGGTGTCTGTACATATGGAAAGCTCCAGCCTCATCGATCCTTTATGCACTCGATTTTAGCAGTAATCATTTTGTCAGGGGTATTGTATATGATTTTTCCAATTATTGTACCGTATTTTGCAGTGGCGATGATTTCCCATATAGTGATAGACATGCTAAATTACATAGATGTAAGAATTCTTTATCCGCTGAAAGGTGGAATCAGTCTGAATATCTGTCATGCAGACGGTCTGATAAATAGCCTTATATTTAAAGCTAGCATTGTTGTAGTGGCAGTAAAGACCGTAATGATTTTGTATAATTTGTAGTTTTATAAGCCAAACTTCTGAAATTGAGATGTTTCAATATATATATTATTATCGCTCCCAAAAATGGGATAATCTGCGAAACTAAATACTGTCACTAAATAAATAGCATTTAGTTTATATGAGGGAGAAATACAATGAAAAGCATTGTCATTTATTATTTTAGTGGTACAGGGAATACTTGGTGGGTTGCGAATATGTTGCAACAAAAATTGAAAGAACTAGAGAATGAGGTTCAATGCTATTCCATTGAAACTGTCCTAAGTATGCTATTCTTATTGGGGAGGGGTCAAAAGACGTGAAAAAGTATCCACGGTATAGAGGACCAGGAAAACATTTTGACATCTATAAACTAATAAAAAATAAATTGGAGTAAAATTTTTGAAACTTATATGTGGAGTATAATCAAATACAATTGTATTTTTAAAAATACCACGCCCTCCACTAGTTCCAAATCTAAGTAGTTGCTTTGATAAGAGATATAATATTGAATATTGCCTTGTTATGTAATAATGAAAGGGTTGAATAAAATGAAAAGATTAATTTATTCTTTAATAGTCTTAATACTCCTATTAGTTACTTCTTGCACCAATACTCCTGAAAAAAGCTATAAACCATCTGGGAAAGTTGAGAAAACTAGTGTCTCTGAAATAAAAGATAATTCATCTAAAGAAAGCACTGAAAAGGAAATTAATTCAAATAAGGTTGAGTTTGAACCTTCGAAGCTAATATCTTATGATGAATTCACTATAAATGGAAAACATATTTCTGAAGAATTTGGGGTGCCTAAATTTATAGAATCAGTTAATTATGATGAAGGTAATAATGAAAATCGTCAAGGTGATTTTTCACAAACAAAGTATTATGCTGGGTTCACATATAATAACAGTGGGACATGGGGAAACAGCTTTTCAATGGGGCTCGTATAGAATTAATGGAGAAAATATATATGGTCCGAGAAATATTAAAATTGGTGATTCTTTAGAGGAGGTAATAAAAAAAGTTCCAAATACTATTGAATTGGAGTTTGATCCGATATATGTTGATCTTTCAGAGTATACATTAGTTGAGCCTATTGCTTCAGGCACTACTGAATTAGATACGAATATAAGTGATTGTGCTATTTTTCTTCTAACTAAAAATGCGGAGAAAAAGTATTTAGAAAACTATATTAGCTATGATTTAGTAAGTGAAATAGAAATGGATGTCTATTAGAAGAGTTTAGTTTACATGTAAAGCTGAAGAACCGATAGTTTTCACATAATATATGTAAAATATGGGACGTGCTTTTATTTGATAAGTATGTGGTATAAAAGGGTATAGAGGTGATTAGTATACCAAGACAAGCCTGGAAAGAGAGTAAGACAGGGTATTATCATGTTATGACACGGGGAATAAACAAGGAGTACATTGCGAAAATATTACAGATGAAAAATATTTATTTGGTGCCATTAGGTAAGTACACATTATTCCTGTGAAAGCGGGAATGGTTCGAAAGGTACAAGATAAAGGCATAGACAACATAATTAAGGTCATTAAACTAAAAACAATATACTAAAAGGAGTGTCGTTATGACATTAGAAGAAGTAATGATCGCGTTAGAAGCACTTAGTACCGAACGTATGAAGAAGCGCTACCTTAGTCAAGGGGCAAAAGAACCACTCTTTGGGGCAGCTACAGGCGCGATGAAGCCATTAGCTAAAAAAATAAAAAATGATCAAGAGATGGCTGAAGCACTTTATGCGACTGGCAACTATGACGCTATGTATCTCGCTGGCATGATTGCAAACGTTTCTCTCATGAAGCCAGAGGACTTTGATAGATGGATGGAAAGCGCCTATTTTTATATGATTTCAGATTTTATCGTGGCGGTAACACTTTCAGAGACAACTTTTGCGCAAGAAGTTGCAGATCGCTATATGAAGAGCGATTTGGATCTGGTTCAATCAGCGGGATGGAGCACATATGAGTGGCTCCTTGGCTTTCGAGGAGACATTGAATTTGATTCAAATAAGATCAATGAATATCTAAATGTCATTAGGCATACTTTTAATGAGAAACCAGAGCGTACGCAACAGTCTATGAAAAGATTTTTAAAAGCAGTTGGGGTTTCCTATGCGCCTCTCTATGAAGAGGCACTTCAGACAGCAAAAGCGGTTGAAGCTCTCTCTGAAGTGGTTTTAGCCATAGAAAAAGAAGTATCAAAAGGTCGTCTGGGATTTAAACGTAAGCACGTAAGGTGTTAAAACACTGAAGTTGATTGAATTTTTCCGAATAATAGGAAAAAAATAACAGAATTTTGAAGAAAGCAAGACACGACGTTTAAAATACTCTCCGAGTTCATTTTATTTATTATTCATTTTTAATTATTAATTAGTGAAGGGCATAATTTTCAATATTAAATAAGTTCTAGGAAAAATATTGTAATTTGTTAAATTATATATAATAATGAAGTATAAGAGACTAAAATTTGAAATACGTCCCCTAGGTGGTTCATTAAGTTTTTTATGGAAGGAGTTTTAGTATTATGGAAGAAATTATAAAGATACAAGGGTTGCAGAAAAAATTCGGAAAATTTCAAGCGCTACATGATGTGACATTCGAGGTAGATGCAGGAGAAGTTGTCGGTTTTATCGGACCTAATGGTTCGGGTAAATCGACAACCATTCGTACTTTGTTGGGGATTATCAATCGTGATGCTGGGAATGTGAAAATCTTTGGCAAGGACGTATGGAAAGATAGTCTTGAGATTCATAAGAGAGTATCTTATGTACCTGGTGATGTGGCACTTTGGGGTAGCTTGACGGGTGGCGAAATTATTGATTTGTTCATTAAATTGCATGGCGGGGGAGATAAAGCAAAACGAGATTATTTGATGAAACGTTTTGAATTAGATCCTAAGAAAAAGGCTAAAAGTTATTCTAAAGGAAATCGTCAAAAAGTCGGTCTGATTGCAGCATTGTCGGTTGATTCTGATTTGTATATTTTTGATGAACCTACTTCTGGTCTTGATCCGTTGATGGAAGCAGTTTTCCAAGAAGAAGTTGAAAAAATTAAAAATGAAGGTAAAGCGATTTTGCTTTCGTCTCACATTTTGAGTGAGGTAGAACGTTTAGCAGATAAAGTTGTTATTATTCGTCAAGGAGAAGTAGTAGAAAATGGTACGTTAGATGAATTGCGACACTTGACTCGTTCTATTGTGACTTTGGTAACAGAAGGCCCCGTGGCTGCCATGGCATCTGTTAATGGTGTGCATGATTTCATACAAAAAGATAATCAAGCGACGTTCTCGGCGGATAATCATTATATTAACGATATTTTGACAGAAGCAACAAAATTAGGTGTTAAAAAGTTTGAATCTGTACCACCGACGCTTGAAGACTTATTCATGCGCCATTATGAAGGCTAAGAGTTGGAACGGAGGAGTATATTATGAAGGAAAAATTTGCACGTTGGGGTACATTGTTTATACAATATCTGAAGCGTGATTGGAAAAAAATTATTGTCTGGGTTTTAGGTATCGGTTTATTTTCTGGGGCATATGTTCCAGCTTTTGAAGAAATGGCAAAAGGTCAAGGTTTGCTTGGAATGTATGAAACCATGCAAAATCCTGCTATGATTGCGATGGTTGGTCCTATACCGGTAAAGTCAGCTGCGAGTTATACTTTGGGTGCAATGTATACTAACGAAATGTTGCTATTCTGTGGTTTGTTTGCGATGATTATTGCTGCTTTACATGTAGTAGGTCACACTCGTAAAGAAGAAGATCTTGGGCTTACTGAGTTAGTACGTTCATTCCGAGTAGGTCGTCAAGCAAATTCTCTAGCTGTTATTATAGAAACAGTTGTTATTAATATTTTAATTGCACTGTTTATTTATGCAGTTATGATAAGTTTTGGTGCAGATACCATTTCTGCTGAAGGGTCACTATTATTTGGAGCATCCATCGGAATTGCTGGAATTATTGGTGCTGTAATTGCCCTTGTAATGGCGCAAATTATGCCAACTTCTTCTGGTGCCACTGGTTCAGCACTTGGTATTGTAGGGTTACTCTATATTGTTCGTGGTGGTACAGATGTGTCAAATCTTGACTTATCAATGATTAATCCCATGGGTTGGACTTATCTTACTTTCCCATTTACTGAAAACAATTGGTTACCACTTATTTTTGCCTTAATCTTCAGTGTAATTATGGTGATACTTGCTTTCATACTTGAAGGGGGTCGAGATATGGGCGCTGGATACCTGCCTGAAAAAGAAGGGCGTGGAACAGCAAAAAAATCATTATTATCTGTAGCTGGTTTGTTTATTAAAATTAACAAGGGTATGATAATTAGTTGGTTATTTACTTTTGCTATTTTGGGTGCAGCTTATGGTTCGATTTATGGAGACATGCAAACCTTTATTAAAAGTAATGAACTGATGAAGCAAATGTTTGCCCAATCAGGTGTTTCAATCGAAGAATCATTCACTGGAACCATTATGATGGTGATGATTGGTTTGGTTTCTATTTTACCTATTGCCATTGTGAATAAACTCTTCGCTGAGGAATCTCGACTACATTTGAGTCAGCTTTATTCCACAAAAGTGACACGAAGCCAACTATATTGGACAAATATCAGTTTGGCAATTGTTGCCGGTTTAGTGGGGATTTTATTTGCAGCAAGCGGTCTTGGTGGTACAGCTATTTCAGTAATGGGCGACAGCTCCACAATGGACATGGTTGATTTTCTTGCTGCTGGATATAACTTCTTGCCATCTGTGCTGTTTTTTATTGGACTTGCAGCTTTGTCACTTGGCTGGGCGCCAAAACTAGGTAAAGTTATTTATGCTTATCTTGGTTATTCCTTTGCATTAAACTACTTTGGTGGTATCTTAGATTTACCGGAATGGTTTTCGAAAACAGCCATTCAAAGCTGGATTCCACGTATGCCAATCGACAAATTCGATGGACCAATATTTATTACAATTATAGTGATTAGCATAGCTTTGATGATATTAGGCTACATAGGTTATAATAAGCGTGATATGGTTGAGGGAGCTTAAATATTTTTAAGAAGTTGTCATAATCATTTTCAAAAATTATGGGGTTTTGGGCTTAGAACCCCAGTAAGGTTATAATCAATTATAATATCCTTAAGTCAATAACTTTTTCACAAAGGAAGGGAATCTATGTCAAAAATTATTATTATTGAAGATGCCCAAACCATACGAGAAGAACTTAAAACCTTTCTAACAAGGTATGATTATGAGGTTCTTGCACCATCAAACTTTGAAAACATTATTGATTATACGCTAAAGGAAAATCCAGATTTAGTGCTTTTAGATATAAATCTTCCTATATTTGACGGCTATCACATATGCAGAGAAATAAGAAAAAGTTCAGATATGCCAATAATAGTGGTTACAAGTAGGGATAGTGAGATGGATGAGCTTATGAGTATGAATTTAGGTGCTGATGATTTTATTACAAAACCATATAACACTCAAATTCTTTTAGCAAGGATTGCATCAATATTAAGAAGAGTCTATGGTCCTAACACTCAAGATACCATTTCTTATAATGACTTAAAGCTTAATTTATCAAATGGTTCAATTACTTACAAAGGCAATACAACAGAACTAACAAAAAATGAGCTTAAGATCCTTTCTTGTTTGATTAAAAGCAAAGGGAAAATAGTATCCCGAGATGATTTAATGGACTTTATGTGGAACTCGGATGTTTTTGTAGATGATAATAATTTATCTGTAAATGTCACAAGACTAAGAAAAAAATTACAAGAAGTAGGCGTGAAGGAAACTATAGAAACTAGACGTGGTCTTGGATATATACTACCATGAGTTTAAAAGAGTATTTAAAAGACAGATTTTTATTCCTTTTGATTAATTTCATGTTATTCATGATCATATCCACCATTATGCTGCTGACTAACATTAGCACCAATATAATTCTTTTGATTTTCTGCATATGGTTTCTGCCTCTTCTTTCTTTTATATTTGCAGAATTTATTAAGTCAAAAAGGTTTTACAACGAGTTAAACAGTGTTATGGATAGCTTGGATAAAAAATATCTCCTTTGTGAGATTATTAAAGAACCGGAATTTATTGAAGGCAAGCTTATATATTATTTATTAAAGCAGACAAACAAAGACATGCATGAGCATGTAAATAAATATAGAGATATGCAGAGTGACTATAGAGAATATATAGAAACTTGGGTTCATGAGGTAAAGACACCTATTGCATCCACAAGATTAATTATAGAAAATAATCAAAACGAATTAACGAAAAGTATTAATTATGAAGTAAAAAAGATTGAGGATTATATTGAACAAGCACTTTATTACTCAAGAAGTAACGATGTGAGCAAGGATTATATGATTAAAGAACTTTCCTTAGTTCCTGTGGTAAGAAACATAATTAGGAAAAATTCCAGAGACTTTATAAACAAAAGAATTTCCATCGATATTGAAGCTGTAGAAGGTACTGTCTACAGTGACGCCAAATGGTTGGAGTTCATATTAAATCAAGTAATAGGAAATTCCATTAAATATAGCAGAGAAAAGGAGGGCAAGGTAAAAGTATATTCTATTAGAAATGAAAATAATATTGTACTTACTGTAGAAGATAATGGCATAGGCATTGTAGATAAGGAGATCAATAGAGTTTTTGAAAAAGGTTTTACCGGAGAGAATGGAAGAAGGGTTGGCAAGTCTACTGGCATAGGACTTTACTTGTGCAAGAAGCTTTCCGAGCAGCTTGGATTAGGACTTACTTTAACTTCGCAAGCTGGGGAAGGTACAAAGGTAAGTATTATCTTTCCTCTAGGTAGAATTAATTTATTGAATTAATATTTGATATAGCGCTTTAATGATAATAAAGGATTCATAGCTATTGCTTTGTGCAACCGCTGTGGATCCATTATTATTTTAAAAAGTTTTCTCTATAGGTCTAACTTCTAAGTTTACTTATACTTGTTTCATGTTGAATTTGGGTAACGATATCTTCTACATTGCAAAAATGTAACTTTAATGAAATATAAACGAATATGTATTTGTTAAAAGTCTTGGTAAGATAGTAAATGTAGAAAAAATATTAAATAGAAGGAGGAATTTACTATGAAAAAATTATTAATACCTATAATACTGATTATTTTAATCATTGTTGGAGGTGGCGCTGCTTATAAATATCTTTTCGGTCCTAAAATTATAGAGAGCGTACTAGCTAAAAGTATAGATGAGAATGGAAAGCCTACCGTAATTACTACTACATTTACATCAAAGGATACCGTTCATTTTTCTGCAAAAGGAAAAAAACTGATTGTTAAAAAGGCAACGGTAGTATGGTATAAAGGTGAAATATCAACAAAGAACAGATTTAAAGTAGAGGAAAATATAGAAAAAAATGGCGCAGGATACTTTTCTGCTAAACTATCACTTCCAGAAGGACTTGAAGAAGGTCACTACGGTGTCAGCATATATTCGGCAGGTAGTGAAATAATCCAAACTACTTTGGAATTTGATGTAAAAAATTAAAAAATTGAAAATGGTAAATAAATGCTTACTGGATAAATAAAGTGATGGAGGAATAGATATGAAAAACATATTGAGTGTTGAAAAAATTGAAAAATACTATGGGAACAAAGGGAATATTACTAAGGCTATTGATAATATAAGCTTTAAAGTGAATAAGGCAGAGTTTCTTGGTATAATGGGCCCCTCAGGTAGCGGTAAGACTACCCTTTTAAATTGTATTTCAACTATTGATACAGTTACAACAGGACACATTATTATAAATAAAAAAGATATTACAGCCCTTAAATCAAAAGCCTTAGAAGAATTTAGAAGAGATGAGTTAGGATTTATTTTTCAAGATTTTAATCTACTAGATACCCTCACCGGTTACGAGAATATAGCATTAGCGCTAACTATACAAAATAGAAAAGCTGTAGAAATAGATGCAGCAATAAAAGAAGTCTCCCAGAAGCTTGAAATTACCGATGTACTAAATAAGTATCCTTTCCAAATGTCAGGAGGACAAAAACAAAGAGTGGCTTCTGCTAGAGCCTTGGTTACTAAACCTTCATTAATATTGGCTGATGAGCCTACTGGTGCATTAGACTCCAAATCCTCACGACTGCTTCTAGACTCATTCGAAAAGTTAAACATAGAATTTCAAGCGACTATACTGATGGTTACTCATGATGCCTTTACAGCAAGCTATGCTCACAGAATTTTATTTATTAAGGATGGTAGGATTTTTAATGAACTCATACGTGGAAGTGATACAAGAAAGGAATTCTTCAGTAAAATAATTGAAGTTGTAACTTTACTTGGAGGAGATGCAAGCGATGTTTTTTAAAATAGCAATAAATAATGTAAAAAAAAGCTTTAAGGATTATTCAATATATTTCCTAACCTTAACCTTTGCTGTATGCATATTCTATAGTTTTAATTCTATTGAAGCTCAAACATCTATGCTTGAGATAAGTAAAAGTACGAAAAGTTATATGGTAACCCTAAATAAGATTATAGCTGGAACATCAGTGTTTGTATCCTTTATTTTAGGAGGGCTTATCATTTATGCGAATAATTTTTTAGTAAAAAAGCGCAAAAAGGAATTCGGCATATATATGACCTTAGGCATGTCAAAAGGTAAAATTTCTAGGATTTTAATCATGGAGACTTTTTTAATCGGTCTATTATCTCTCATTGTTGGAATTTTACTTGGTATAGTAGTTTCCCAAGGATTATCAGTTATTACAGCTAAGTTTTTAGTCGTTGATATGGATAAATACAAGTTTATTATATCAGTAAGTGCAATAATTAAATCTTCTTTATATTTTGGGATAATATTTTTTCTGGTGATGATATTTAACCAGGTTAAAACCTATAAATATAAGCTTATGGACATGCTAAATGCAGCAAAGAAAAATGAAGACATAAAGCTCAAAAACCCCATTATTTCAATGTTTATATTTTTACTTTCTGTGGCTGCTCTTACATCTGCATATATTATGGTATTAAAGTTTGGATTAGCTCTTAGTAATAGTCTTTTTTTACTCGCAGGTGTACTGGGAGTTATAGGAACTTTATTATGCTTTTTCAGTCTTTCCAGCTTCCTAATCTATATTGTGCAAAGAAGCAAGAAAGTATATTTTAAAAATTTAAACATATTTGTTCTTAGACAAATAAACAACAAGATAACTACTAACTTTTTATCAATGAGCACAATATGCCTTATGCTTTTTTTAACTATAACACTTTTATTTACAATGTTTAGCTATAAAGGTAGTATTGATAAAACGCTTAAGGGGAATACTTCTTTTGATGCTTCAGCTACACTAGATAGTAATATAGAAGGTAAAAAGATAAAGAATATTAAAGAATCTCTTGATAAAGTGAACTTTGAATTTGAGCCTTACGAAAAGCATGTCTTTTTTACTGAATACAAGATGGAGGTTTCCCTAAGGGATTTATTAAGTAAATATTCAAGTGAGAAGGAACAGAAAGACCTTAAGTTATCCTATAGTGATGGTCCTATATCAGGAGTAAAAATCTCTGAGTACAATTCAATAAGACAGCTTCAAGGCCTTAAGCCCATGGACTTAAAGGATAATGAGATTTTAGTCGTATCTAACTATGAAGATTTCAATAATGCTTTCCATAAATTTATAAAAAATGAGAATTCTGTAGTTATAGAGGGTAAAACTTATAGCATTAAAAATAAAGCCCCAATAAAAGAGAACATAATTAGTTCTAAATCTAGTTTTGAATTCCTTTATTTCATAATTCCAGATGACTTTAAGGGAGAGTTAAAGTTATATTCATCAAGCTTTAATGTAATGTTTCAAGGAGATTTCGAAAAATCTCAGGAAAAATTTGCTAACTTATTTATTGAGCTTGAAGAGTACACAAATGAAAAGGAAAATTTTATGCTTATATATGGAAATACACTAGAACAGTTGCATGCAAAGGCATACGGCTTATCAGCAATCATTGTATTTCTAGGTATATATTTAGGTATAGTATTTTTGATATCTAGTGCTGCAGTCTTAGCATTACAGCAGTTATCAGAAGCAAGCGACAGTCTGGAAAGATATAAATCTCTTAAGAAAATAGGTGCCCCAGAAAAAATGATAAATAAAGCAATACTAGTACAAAATCTAATATATTTTATGGTGCCCTTAGCTTTGGCAATCATACATTCAATAGTTGGAATAAGTATTGCTAATAAAATGCTAGCAACCACTAATAAAAGCATTGTGGGAAGTTCATCCCTCATGATAGGTTTAGTACTTATTGTAATATATGGTGGATACTTTTATGCAACTTATGTTGGCTTTAAAAATATAGTTAAAAACGACAATTATAGTTAAAGGACAATAGGTTAGCGAAGATAATAAAGGGTAAGATTGATAATATTATTTATGCTAATGAGTCAACCACTGCTAAACAATAAAAAAACAGCCATATTTATGTATGACTGTTTTTTCGTAGTATGTATTTAAAATATGCGTATTTGTTAAATTATTTTATTCATTTTATAACTATACTTATCAATCAATAAGAATCAAATGATATTTATGAAGATAATAGAAATATTTCTATTAATGATAGTTTCCATTCATTTTACCATGCACCCACAATTATCATTATATCCGGAGAAGAGCAAGCTTTAAGTATTGCTTTAGACTGTGGATTAGCTACAAAAAATATTGTACGATCAGCAGAGTCTATAAATATAGCATCTTGTACAATTGAAATGTCTGATTTTTTCTTTTCATCTGAGACATAAGTATACCTCCAAAAGTCATTCATACTAATACTATTCGACATTGGATTTGAAGCTCATTTTTGCCGGAGAAAATAAATAATATTTTTTTTAATACTTCAGCGGAATGTAAGTTAAAAATAAACCTAAAGATTTTTAAACTTAATCCGATATAAGTTAGGTAGATTGTATTGCTTGTCTAGCTATGACATTAAATAGAAAGCTACATATTAAGGAAATTTAAAATAAGAATGAAGGACGGAAAAACGGAGTGAAAAGAGAAAACATCTCAATTAGGTTCATCATTATCAGTATATTTATAATACTTATGTTAACTACTGTCGGTGTAATAGGCTATATCACTTTTTCAAATTGGTTATCTTCAGTTGATGAAATTACAATAGAAATGGCTGATGATATGAATGGTGAAATTCATCGTGAAATTGATACGTTCATTCAAATGCCTGAACATATTAATAAAGTTAATCAGGAACTTATAGAAAACGGCATTATTGATATTTACAATGAAATAGATCGTGAGAGATTTTTTGTAGGAGTCTTAAGAACTAATATGAACGATTTGTATAGCTTTAGTTATGGAACTGAATCTGGAGAGTATTATGGAGCACGTAGAAATGAAGACAATACTATAGAAATTATGAGAAATGATTCAGATACTAGAGGTCATTCTTGGTACTATTCTGTAACGGAAGATATGAAGGCAGGAGAACGTGTTACAGAAGCCGGCAAGTTTGATCCACGGACAAGAAAGTGGTACAAGGCAGCAAAAGAAACACAGAGTCTAGTATTTTCACCTGTATATAAGCATTTTGTTATGGACGATCTAACTGTATCTGCAGCTGTACCAATTTATAGCAAGGATGGAGTACTAAAAGGAGTTTTGGGTGCGCATATTATTCTTTCGAGAATAGACAGCTATTTAAATGAAATTGTGAAGAAAAAAAATGCTATTGCTGTTATTATTGAGAAAAATTCCGGTGAATTAATTGCTAATTCTCTTAATCTATCAAATTTTATGACCCTTAAAGATGGGACCATAAAGAGGAAAGTCATTAATGAAATTAATAATCAAGCAATTCTAGAGGCTTATGAAAATTATGAGAGCACTGGTAATAGTGATTTTAAAGTGAAGAGTAATAGTGATCAACTATATATAGATTTTACAGAATATCAAAAAGAAGGGTTGGAATGGACTGTCATTACAGCCGTGCCAGCCAGTTCGTTTACAGCAGGTATTACGAGTAGTGTTATGTTAACAGTACTGTTTACCCTATTAGCGCTTGCGCTATCAATAACAATATATCTAACACTTACAAATAAATTTTTAAGCCCCATAGACACTTTAATAGAAACTACAGAAAAGTTTTCTGCAGGTGATTTATCTCAACGGGCAGTTATAATAAGAAATGATGAAATTGGGAAGATATCGAAATCCTTTAACAAGATGGCAGACACAATACTTATGCTTGTAAGTAATCTTGAGGCAAAAGTAAAAGTTAGAACATTAGAATTAGAAGAATCAAATAATGAATTGAAAGAAAATAAAGAGCAGCTACAGCTCATTCTAGATTCCACTGTTGAAGCGGTTTATGGTATGGATACGAATGGAAAGTGTACCTTCTGTAATAGTAGTGGTCTGAGAATGCTAGGGTATTCACATCAAAAAGAGTTACTAGGTAAGGATATTCATTTGCTAATTCATCATACCTATAAAGATGGAACATTGATGCCAATAGATGGATGTAAAATATATAAAGCTCTTTTAGAAGGCAAAAGCACCCATGCAAATGATGAGGTCTTCTGGAGAGCAGATGGTTCAAGCTTTAATATTGAATACAATTCCTATCCACAGTATAAACACGGGAAGGTTATTGGCGCAGTTGTTACTTTTATCGATAATACTGAACGGAAGAAGCATGAGGATCAGATTAAATATCTTGGTTATCATGACTCTTTGACGGAACTGTACAATAGAATGTTCTTTGAAGAGGAACTAATAAGATTAGATACCGACAGTAATCTTCCATTTTCTATTGTTTATGGAGATGCTTCTCGTAGTACCCACTCACCTAATGAAATAATTAAGCCCATTTCCTCTGCTATAGGAATAAATTTTTCAGGACTAACCATGCCAAGATCTGGTGAGTTCCAACGTAATAATGCTTCAAATCCACGAATTTTCATACTGTCAAGCTTATATATAGGTTGAAAAACTAAATAAAACTCATGGGTATGATACGCCTTAAGTAATTTGTTTTCAAGATTTATTTTTTCCAACATTTCTTGTTTCATGGAACTTTTAAAAAACTGTATAACGTTCTTCCCACGTTCTTTTGCTTTGTACATCGAGGTATCTGCATTTTTTATCAATTCAACGATATCTTCTCCATCCTTAGGATAAATAGCAACTCCAATACTGGCAGAGGATTTTATTACACTACTTTCTATATGAAAAGGTTTAGAAAAATTCTTTCTTATTGTCTCAATAAAATGATATACGCTTTCTTCATTTATATTTCGTTCCACGATTAAGGCAAACTCATCACCACCAATTCGGCCGATAATATCACTTTCGTGAATTGAATTTTTAAGACGAATTGCTGCAGACTTAATAAACATATCGCCTATATAATGTCCCATGGTATCATTTACCTTCTTAAAATTATCTATATCAATAAATGCTATGTAAAATGAATTTGGTGTTTTACTAGAGTTCTCAATAAGTAGACTAAGCCGATCCATAATCATTTTCCTATTTGGCAAATCTGTTAAGGAATCAAAATGTGCCAAATGAATAAGTGTTTCTTCGTTTAATTTAATTTGTTTGTTATTTGCATTTAGCTGATCGTATTGTTGATGAAGTTCTTCTTCTGTTGCAAAAACTTCTTCATACAAACCCTCCATCTCTTCACTACGCTCCAATTCTTTAATAAACAACTGATTAATTCTTTTATAACGAGATATGGTTATAGTATGCACCATATAACCAATAAAAAAGAGAAGAAAGAAAAAACTAATTTGAAGAACATAATAGTGGGATCCCATATCATAAGACATTTTTGATAAAAACAAGGCAATATACATGCCAATAAAAAATGTTGTTATTCCTATATAAATCTGCATGGTTCGCGTGATCCGGGCCATTGAAATAGAGAATGCAATAAATGATAAGGTCAATATAGATGAACCCATAAATGTATAAAACTTTATAGTAATATAAATTAATATTATTGAGTATAGAAGGGAAATTAAATGAGTCTTTATGGTAGCGTTGAATTTAAAGTAAGGTATAAGAATAAAAACTAATGAAAGAAGGAATAAAAACATACTATCTTTTAGTACATATGTTATTTCTTCATGCAAAAGCATATAGTAAAGGCAGTAGTGTAATAGTGAACCAATAAACATTAGTGGCGCTGCAAAGTGACAGGCTAATATGTTTTCTAGTTCAGATATTGTATTTATATCAGTAGTTTTATTTATTGCTTTAATTATCCCGGTAATGGTTTTCGGCAAATTGTTATTTTTCATCTTACACCTCATTATGAATTTATACTTAGATAGATTTTTGTTATACCTGTTAATATAATAAATTGAGCTAATTTTAAGGATTTTATTTCTTTTGCTGCACGATAAAGTTAACTATGTATGCGTTTTCGGTTGTAAACTTATCTAATGAAAAAAAAGTCCCATCTGGGGCTAGTGTTTCGTCACTCTTTCTATATTATAAATCGGCTATAATGTATATTTATTAAGTATAAGTATAAGTATATAAATATATAAATTTTTACTAATTAATTTCTACAGCTGGAGTGGAAAGATATTAACTAGTTTTATTTGTACAATGCATGTATCTGATAAGATGGTTAAGGAAAATATGTTCCCGAGAACGTATATGTTTTGATTTACATGCATTGGGTATATAGCAATAATAGTATAAGATTTAATTAAAGGAGGATTCTTTATGCATGAAAAAGGAAAATGCCCAGTAACAGGTATGACTAAGAATAAGACAGCTGGCGGTAGCAGGACAAATCGGGACTGGTGGCCGAACCAGTTGAATCTTAAGATGCTCCATCAGAACCCTGCTATGAGAAACCCCATGGGTGAAGCATTTAATTACGCTAAAGAATTCAAGAAACTCGATTTTAAGGCATTGAAAAATGACTTATATGCGTTAATGACAGATTCCCAGGAATGGTGGCCTGCAGACTACGGGCATTATGGACCATTTTTCATCCGTATGGCGTGGCATAGCGCTGGTACATATCGTATGGGAGATGCCGTGGTGGCGCAGGTTCAGGCAATCAACGATTTGCACCTATAAACAGTTGGCCTGATAATGTAAACCTTGATAAGGCACGTCGTTTGCTTTGGCCTATCAAGCAGAAATACGGTAAAAGTATTTCCTGGGCAGACCTTATGATTCTTGCAGGTACTGCTGCTTTAGAGTCAATGGGTTTAAAAACTTTCGGATTCGCGGGTGGTCGCGAGGATATTTGGGAGCCTGAAGAGGATATTCATTGGGGTGACGAGAGTGAGTGGCTTGGTGATGACCGATATTCTGGTGAAAGGGAACTTGATAATCCCCTTGCTGCTGTGCAGATGGGTCTGATTTATGTGAATCCAGAAGGACCCAACGGTCAACCCAGTGCAACCGCCTCTGGTAAAGACATTCGCGAGACTTTTGCGCGGATGGCCATGAACGATGAGGAGACTGTAGCGCTGGTCGCGGGCGGACATACATTTGGTAAATGTCACGGCGCAGGTAGTGCGACCCATGTAGGTCCAGAACCTGAAGCTGCCAGTATCGAAGGACAGGGACTTGGCTGGAAGAATAGTATGGGTAGTGGTAAAGGCAGTGATACGATATCAAGCGGCATTGAAGGAGCTTGGACCCCCACACCGATAAAATGGGACAACAGCTATTTTGACACTTTGTTTAAATACGATTGGGATCTCGTTAAGAGTCCTGCTGGTGCTTGGCAATGGATTCCAAGTGATCCCGCGGCTGCAGATACTGTCCCAGATGCTCATGACCCTTCAAAAAAGCATGCACCAATGATGACTACTGCTGATCTTGCTTTGAGAATGGATCCTATCTATAAGCCAATAGCTAAGCGGTTTCAGGAGGATCCAGAGGCGTTTGCAGATGCTTTCGCTCGTGCATGGTTCAAGCTGACTCACCGAGACATGGGTTCCCGTACGCGCTATCTTGGTCCAGAGGTTCCAGCGGAGGAACTAATCTGGCAAGATCCAGTGCCCTCTGTGAATTATGAACTTATTAATGGAGAGGACACGGAATATCTTAAGGATAAAATTATTGACTCAGGCTTGTCTGTTTCTAAACTTGTCTCTATAGCGTGGGCATCAGCGTCAACGTTCCGTGGCTCCGATAAGCGGGGTGGGGCGAATGGGGCTCGTATTCGACTGGCACCACAGAAGGATTGGGAAGTTAACCAACCAGAACAACTGCAAACAGTGATGCAAGCTCTTGAAAAAATTCAAGCTGGGTTTAACAGTGCACAGTTAGGTCAAAAGAGAGTTTCCCTCGCTGATCTGATTGTTTTAGCTGGATGCACAGGTGTGGAACAAGCGGCTAAGAATGCTGGTTTTGATGTGTCTGTTCCTTTTACACCAGGTCGCACAGATGCGTCACAAGAACAAACTGAAGTAGAGTCATTCTCGGTACTTGAACCAAAAGCAGATGGGTTTATTAACTATAGTAAAGCCAAATATGCCGTTTCTGCTGAGGAATTACTTGTCGATCGTGCACAATTACTTGGATTGACTGCACCTGAAATGACGGTTCTAGTTGGTGGTTTGCGGGTATTAAACGCTAATTACAACATGTCACAGCACGGTGTATTGACTAGTAATGCGGAAAGTCTTACTAGTGACTTCTTTGTAAATCTACTCGATATGGGCACCGTATGGAAAGCAACCTCTGAAGACGCCGACTTGTTTGAGGGGCGAGATCGTAAGACTGGTGAACTCAAATGGACTGGTACTCGTGTTGATTTGGTATTTGGTTCAAATTCAGAGCTTAGGGCAATCGCAGAGGTGTATGCAAGTCACGATGCGAAACGGAAGTTCGTTCAGGATTTTGTAACGGCATGGAATAAGGTGATGAACGCAGACCGTTTCGACCTTGCCGGATTATGATAGATTAATTAGATTCATTGTTTACCTAGAAATAAAATGGACCCTGTAAGATAGACAGTTTTAAAAAAGAGTAATAACTCTTGGATTTAACTGACTCTATTTTACAGGGTCAGTTTTATTATAATCAATACATCAAAGATTGTGTAATCACTGGCGACGAGAATTTTTGTATTGATTAGAGTCATTCATTCAATGAGTTGAAGAATCGTTAGTTTGTACATAATATATAAAAATTATAGGACATGATTTTATTTAATAAGCATATGGTATAAAATGGAATAAAGTGTAATTTGATTAATTTATCCTAAATTGAAAAGAATCCCCCCACTTCTATAAGTGAAGGGAGGGTTCAACACAATTAATTATGATATTTTTTGTATTGCATCGTCAAATTCATCTAAATATTGAACACTTTCAGTCCAACCTGGGATTTGTTTTCCTAATCTTTTGAACTGTGACATAGTCACAGCGCTACCTTTTGTAATCAAAAATCTTGATTTAAAGGGAACAGACATATATTTACCCAGTAATTCTCCTAATATATTTGCTACTTCAGGGCTTGAAGGTTTTAATTCTGCCGCATTAATGATTAAATTATAATCTTCAGTAGCAAATGTTTTGGTGAGTTGATCATAATCCTTTATAAAAGATGTTCCATCCTCTAAAGAAAAGAATCCTGAAGCTTGTGCATGAAAAACATTTTTAGTTTTATCAATTGTAAATTCATAAGTTGAGTTTTTACCTTGATATTTTGCCATAATTAAATCCTCCTATGTATTGTTTTTGACTACACATAACTATATCGGTAAATCTTTCTAAAGAATAATGCCCTTTTTATAAAATATTTAGGAAAATAGGGATTGTTTTTTATTTGCGGTTTTATCTATTAATGCTAAATACGGCTAGGATTTTCTAGTTAACACTTATATTGTTATATTTGTATCTTATAGGTTAAAGAAGTAACCACTTACATTTAATTATTCATACAAATAAGCAAGCACTTATTGACGTAATGAAAAAATCAATATGACTTATGCAATGTACAATATTATTCGTGGAGTAGTTTGTTTTTTATATCGTTGACCAATATATCGGAACATGATATATTATATATATCATGTTCCGATATATTGGAGGTAGAAATATATGCATAAGAATAATCCACTAACTGAAGCATTATTTTATATATTACTAGCAGTTAGAAAACCTAATCACGGCTATGGAATAATTCAGGAGATTACTGAGCTTACTCATGAACGTGTAGTTTTAGGACCGGGAACTTTGTATGGTGCAATTAATTCTATGTTGGAAAAAGGGTGGATTAAATTGTATAGTGAAGAAAAAGAATCAAGAAAAAAGAAAGAATACTTACTTACGGAACAAGGAAAAAAGGTTTTTAAAGGAGAAGTTGTTAGATTAAAAGAATTAGTAGCTAATGCCAATTTGATTAAATTGTAATAGGAGGGATATTAATGTTAAAATTTAAATTGTATTATGATAAAGATGAAGAGGAAAAATGGTTAAATGAAATGTCAAAACAAGGTTTGGCATTTAAAAAATTCTTTTTAGGTTTCTATTCATTTGATGTATGTGAACCGGAAGAATATCATTATCAAATAGATTTACTGAATAATTGGGATGGTAACAAAGAAGATTTTGCTGTTTTTATGGAGGAAAGTGGTGTTGATGTAATTTCTCAATGGTATCGATGGGTATATTTAAGAAAAAGGTCCGTTGATGGTCCCTTTGAGATGTATACCGATACTGAGTCTAAAATTGCTCAGTATACTAGAATTAGAAAATTATTTACAGTTGCCTTAATAATTGAAATCATCTGCCTGATATTTGAGTTAAGTGCAGCGATAAGAACAGGGTACATGTTATTTTGGATTTTTGTTATTTTTATTGGCGTTATTACCTTAATATTTTTGCGAATGATATGGAAGTGTAGTTCGAAAATCGAAGAGTTAAAAAAACATTGAAATAATAGATGAGTAAGTTAATACATATGAAAAATTAAACTGATTCGAAATAGTTTGTTAAATATCCAGTTACTAATTGATAAACGGACAAACAAGTGATTGTCCGTTTATTGAAAGTGATATTATTATCCGTGAATATAAAATTACTACATCTTTGCTCGATATATGAATCAAAAGCGCTCATCAATATCGTGTAAAAGTTGAGAACTGTCCATAGACTTCATAGCACATAATATTTTCTCCTATCTTTCTAACTTTATAAAGGAAAACTCCATCCACAACTCTGTTTTAAGTGTTGCAAATTAATTTAATCACTTAAACTCATTTTTTTAATAATATTAATAGTATTAATATTAAAATTTTTCTAATAAAGACTTTATCTTTAGTTGTTGGAGCTAATCTATTCTGACCAAAACCTGACGATCTATCTTGTCCAGAAATTGCTGATATTCATGTCAGATCAA
>MCHG01000136.1_pt1 | contig 37373 bp, 37 predicted proteins | sample 787351 | NCBI WGS metagenome assembly MCHG01 (sample SAMN05430296, study PRJNA330682) | permafrost metagenome | biome: Cold desert; feature: permafrost; material: soil; isolation source: enrichment culture inoculated with soil incubated with H2/CO2 at 20 degrees... ... | reverse complement strand
GTATTCTGCGATTTTCGCTGTATATCGCAGCAAGGCACAACTTGACAAACGAACATCAATTTTATGCAACGCTAGTGATCCTATGAATGATTTCTGGAAGTTCACTATGATACTCTGGCGCAAAAACATCGTATATTGTTTTACCTAATAATTCTAAGATGTTATATCCATGCATTTCCGCATAACTAATGTTTACTTTAAGCAATTCATCAGTGATTGCGTCGCAAACCATCATTCCCCAATAACTCTCTGTGAAAATACGGTCCCAATTTACGTTATCGTCGCGAGCCTGCGCTAAAGCCGCTTCTAAGCAGGCAACTCTTTGTTCGAGTTCGCTGACCACTTCGTTTGTAGACATCTTCCACCCCTCTTTTCAAAAAGATTAAACCAGCGACCCATACTTTCCTTGTAATATCTTGAGTAAGATTATTCTATTAACAAACTGGATTCTCCTTGAAAATTATATCTTACAATTTAGACATCAATTGACAAGATATAAAGAAAAAGGAGTATATTACGCAAATATACTCCTTTTCTACAAATAATTCTGTTAGCGCCTACGGTCATTCTCTACTTCACACGCATCGTACATAAATTCTAGTCGGTCACTAACCCTTTGTCGCTTAATAACCTGATTTTTTACCTGTCATTGAGCTAATTACTAACTTAAAAATAGTGATTCCCGAAAATACTGTATCCTCAACCATCTTCAAATCATCCCCATACTGTTGCATGATGATTTGGAGGGCCTTTTTCTTCCCTTCGATATCCTCAATAAATTCAACCTCGCCGAACCCAATAACACTCTGATACCGCATCGACCAGTTGCACCCATGCTCACTCGGAATAACCTCCGTATCAATATCCACCTCAAAACAGGCCTTAGGGTTTTCCTTAAGGATCAATAACTTCAGACCTTCAGGTCCAGAATGGAAATACAACACTCGATCTGCATAACCGAAACTCATCGGGATAATATAGGCCATACTTTCATAGGATACCCCTAATCGACACACCTGGGCTTTCTTCATGATCTCATCCAACGCTTTTTGTTCAGTGATTTCTTTATCGCTTCTACGCATGTTTACCCCTCCTCAATCGTTATTGTTTGTGTTTGGCTATTTCAGATAAAGACAACGCTCCATACTGGGGACATACGGAGACCAGTCATCTTCCGGATGGTTCTCCATGGCTTGCTCAAAATGGAATAGTTCAGCATCCATGGCATCTGCATAATGGATCACCAACGCTTCCATTAGCTTTGGTCTTTTCGGTGATTGCCATTCATATTTCCCATGGTGACTTGTGATAATATGCAGTAATTTAGAACGTAAAGCACGTGGGAAATCTGGGATGCTGGCAATCTCCTCAGTTAGAATCTCGATCCCTAAGATGATATGCCCGAGGAGTCGTCCTTCGGTTGTCACTTTTATCCCTCTGGAATAAGAATACTCCCCAATCTTGCCAATATCATGCAAAAGTGCGCCTGTTATGACTAAATCACAGTCCATTTTTGGGTAATTTCCAGCAATCCCCACTGCAATCTCAGCCACTCTAACACTATGCTCCCACAGGCCGCGCAGATAGGCTTGATGAATTTTCATGGCGGCAGGGGCTTGTCGATAAGCCGGTCCCCATACTGGGTGAGTTAAAAGCTGTTCTAGGAGTGCTTTAAGTTCAGGGTGTGTTATCTTATCCGCAAGAGACTTCAAGCGAGTTTCCAGCTCCTCTGCAGGGACGGGAGAACTCGGCAAAAGGTCGGATAAATCCACCTCTGCCTCTGGGATTATCCGGATTGTTTCTATCGTAAGATCCAGTGTGCCGCGGTATTCAGAAGCAACCCCTTTGACGCGAAAAATATCCTGATCACTTAGCCATTCAAGGACTTTTGGGTCATAGTTCCACATTTTCCCTTGAATCATCCCCGACCGGTCTTGGCACGTCAAGGAGAGATAGGCTCCGGGCTTTTGCCGAAAGGGAACTTCTTTCCATTCATTGACAAGGAGAGTTCCCTCAAACCGCTCCCCATCTTTACAATCTTTTAGCATATAAGAAATCTTCCTTTCACTTTTCAGTCCTACTTAATCACTAGTTTAACAGAGTGGGTAGACATTTCAATGAAAATACCATTCAGTCAGGCTTTTAGAAATTTATCGCATGCCCATTATTTCGATTGTTCTTGGGAATATTAGATATTAGATATTGCAAATAAAATAAGGTGAGGTTTAACATGGAATTACTGAAGGAGCTTCTCATTGTAACCGGTAGAATTTTTACCATCTTCCCATTACTTTTAGTTATTGCCTTATATATGGGGAAACGCGCAATAGGACAGCTTCCGATTTTCGACTTTCTGATCGTAATTTCCTTAGGTGCAATAGCGGGTGCGGATTTAGCTGATCCTAAAATTTCTCACATACATACTGGTGTAGCAATTGTAATAATTGGATTCTTCCATAAAGCCATCACGACGTTGATCATCAAGCATCGAAAATTTGGGCATCTCATCACTTTTGAGCCCACCATTGTCATTCAAGATGGTCAGTTTATCATGAGCAATTTAAAAAGGCTCCGTTATTCCATCGATAATGTTCTCCAGATGATGCGTGAAAAGGAGATCTTTGATCTTAGCGATGTACGGATCGGTATTATCGAAGCGAACGGCTACTTATCTGTTTTAAAACAGGATAATAAAGCCTTAGTTACCATTGAGGATATGAAGTTGACTAAAAAAAGCACTTCTCTATCATACCCCGTAATCGTTGATGGGGAGGTCTATGGAAACGTATTGATAAAACTCGATCTTTCGAAGGATTGGCTGAACCAGGAATTATTAAACTTAAATATCAAAACCCCCAAAGAAGTCTTCTTTGCATCTGTTAATTCCAATAAAGACCTCCATGTTTCTCTCAAAAACTATATGGAAAATAAGCAAAATATTTACCCTATTACAAACTAAAAAGCGATCGAAACTTGTTTTCTCAAGAAGAAGTTCGTAGCTTCGGGAGCACGGAGCGAGGTATTGCGCCAATGAGCAGAGGAGATTAAAACGCTTCATCTCGATAGTTTCCAAGCGTCTCTCTAACTCGCTTAAGAATTAGTTCTCGCAACTCCATCGGTTCCAAGATTTCTGCCGCAGAGCCGAACCCTAAAACCCAGGTAATAAATTCATTGACCCCTATAATGTTATCTTGAAAGAGCAGCGATCCATCCTCTAACGTGGTCAGTTCACTGGCACGGTGGGCTACATCTTTGCATACCTTGGCAAGAGTTTGGGAACGATTGAGAAAGCGCACTTTGACTGAGATCAAATCCCCATATTCCATCCCCCAACGCGGTCCAAACCAAGCCTTCAGTGAAAACCCTTCCGGGTAAACAAACGACTCGTTGGTTACATGCACTTCTCTGAGGTTGTTTAAATGGTAAGTTTTGATGGTACCCCCCTGTCGAGCGGCTAAATACCAACACCTTAAACGAGAATAGTAGACAATGCCTAGTGGGTCCACTGTTATCGTTCGCCCATTAAACGAAATCGTTAAACGTTGGTTAGTCCGAACTGCATTTTCGATAATTGGAAATGTTCTCCCCTGGATTGGTTCTAACGGGGCCAATTCCCCTTTGATATAACGATAGGTCTCTTCCTCTCCCAAGTCAAACCCAGACAGGATCTTTTGTCTGAGCCCTTCCTTCAGAGTATTGTCTACTTGAAGAAAATCTAGTGTTGCCAGTACACCTACTCCTTCACGAACATTCAGATGAACGGGGGTGTAGCATTTCCGGGCAGTAGCCATAAACCATTTGACCTCTGGCCGAAACAAATCCTCTTCATCATCGTTTCCTTCATCATGATCTGTGTACAACGGTATTGGATTTTCGATCCAGGCAACCAGTACCTTCAGATCCTGTTTCATAGTCCCCCAAGGAACACCGCACCCATCGGCTAAGGCACGACCGCATATTCCTTCAGGGTGGGCTTCAATCAAAGCCATGATTCTCCCCATACGCTCAATTGAGTCCATCCGCTTCACCTCCATACATTTGTAGGAGTCGCGTGAGTTCCCCAGTCACCTTTTCCCTGAGCGCCGCAGGCTCGATAACCTCTGCCCCCGCTCCAAACCCACGTAACCAAACTGCCAATTCATCGAGCCCTTCCACCTGATCTTTCATCAAAAGGCCGTCTTTATCCTCAATCAGAATACAGGTTTCTCGTTTAGCTAATTCCGCTCGAACGCGGTTTAACGTCGAATAGTGATCATAAAAACGTATTGTTACTGGAACTGGGCATTGATCCCGGTAAACGCCCCACGCGTATTGATACCAAGTTTTTAATTCAAACCCTTCAACTGGAGAAAACGACTCGGCCAACCGCGTGACATCCAAGATGCGATTCACGAGATAGGTTTTTATCTTCTGATCCCCTTCATCCTGAGCAATGAGATACCAATTATCAAGGCCCCAATAATAAACAATTCCTAAAGGGTTCAGATTGAGTTGTCTCGCTGACCCCTCTTGTTTACGGTAAAGGATGTTTACTTTATTTTTATTCCGAGCTGCTTCTTCAAGTTGAACACAACATTGACTGTGATGTACATCTTGAGTCGGCGTTCTCCCGTGAACAAACAAGGTTTCGCGGAAATTGGCATTTTCTCCTATCCATAGTTTGAGTTTAGCTTCTAATGATTTCATTTCCTCTGGTATAGGCGCCAGAGCACGAGCAACTTTTAAGGCCTCAAAAAGCAGGGTCTTTTCCTGCTCTGCCAACTGGAGGGGGGGTAATATGTGTTCCGAGCAAACCACATACTCATCTCCCCTTCGCTTAATGAGGTTTTTCTTCTCTATATCTTTCAGGGCCCGCTCCAGCGTTTTACTGCTGACCTCTTCCTCATCCCGTCGATTAAACCGCTTGTATATTTTTGCAAGAGTTAGCCCTTGAGTGGTGGCTGTTAAAATCCGCAAAATTTCCATTTGCCTGAGAGTCGATGCTTTAACAGGCATTACCCCATTCCTACCGCTCACCTGCAGATAAAGGGTTGCTCGTTCATCCTGAATAAATTGAAAACCGTTATCCTTCATTTCCTCAAAATCTCTAACCACCGTGGTTTGGGTCACTCCAAATGTCTCCGCTAAGCTTTGGAAGCTATGTACCCACGGTTCAGTGGCAATGCTTTTGACCAGTTCATGTTGACGAGTTAACTTATCCATACTTGTACCCCCAATCACTTACCGCCTAACCCACACAGTTTTGGCTATCGCAAGTTCTTGCCCTGAATCTTCTCCAAATATTACATGTCTACACTCTGGTTGTAGGCGATCCAAGCCCTCTATAAGGCATTTCGAGCGAATACTCGATCCGTACGTTGTCTCCTTCTTATATTGGATTTCCAAGGAAGTAAGTTGATGGTTTTGATAGGTGTCTTCAGGAACGACTTCAAGCATCCACTGAAGATAGCTGGCATTATTGACATGCCCATTGGTGTCGATATCACTCCGTCTGACCGAAAATTCCTGTTCCTGTTCCTGTGCCCCTGCTTCAGTGCCAATAGCTTCGAGTGGAACAAAGGGGTCGTCAATTGCTCGCATGGGATCAAGCCCATAGACCTCTCCGAACTCGGAGCGAATTCGGGAGGGTCGCTTCGTTGCTATATTATAAAATATCCACAAAGAGGTGGCCCTGCCGATGATCTCTTGGTTCATATTCCTGATCAGGAATTCTCTCCTACCATAAAAGCGTTCAAAGCTGGAGGGCCAGGTTTCAATGGTGACCTTTTCTCCAAGCATTGGATATTGATCCATCTGAAGATGCCAACGATTCAAAATCCAGGCAAGCCCTTCCGCCTTCACCTGCGCGAGGCCATATCCTAGAGACTCGGAATGTGCAATCGCAGCATCCTCTAAATAATAAAGCAAGGTCAGGGGCGTTGCCTGCTCTCTAGGGTTGACTTCATGATAATGAACCCAAAACTCCATCCTATATTTCATATTGAGCATGATTTGACCCCACTCCTTCCAATCGAGAGACTCTCACTTCTACAAGTGGGAGTAGTACTCATAATCACCGTTTATGTTTTTTGAGATTTAAACTGCGTTTCATATAAGTGTTTATAGAGCCCTTCTTGATTGATCAATTCCTCATGTTTCCCGTGTTCTGCAACCAACCCATTTTCGATGACCAGAATTTGATCCGAGGCGAGTACAGTCGACAGTCTATGGGCAATAACAAAGCTTGTTCGATTGCTTAACAAGGGTACCATCGCCTTTTGAATATACTCCTCAGATACGGAATCAAGGGAGGAGGTTGCTTCGTCAAGAATAATAATTCTTGGATTTTTTAAGATTACCCGAGCAATTGAAACTCTTTGCTTTTCTCCACCGGATAACTTTATCCCTCTATTTCCAACCACTGTTTTATAGTTCTCAGGCAACGTCATAATAAAATCATGAATGTAGGCAGCCTTACAGGCCTTGATAATCTCTTCTTCTGTGGCGTCACTTTTCCCATATCTTAAATTTTCTTCAATGGTGTCATTAAAAAGATACGGTTCTTGCATGACAATGCCGATCTGCTTGCGCAGCGACTCCAAGGTTACATTCCGGATATCCTGATCATCTATTTTTATACTCCCTTCGACAACGTCGTATAAGCGGGGGATTAAATTTGTTATGGTGGTTTTTCCCGCTCCACTAGAACCGACCAGGGCGACCATAGTACCAGGAGCTACTGAAAAGCTGATTTCTTCTAAAACTTTAACCGAGCTGTTATAAGCGAACTGTACTTTGTTAAAATCCACCTTACCTTTTATCATCTCTAAGTCGCGTGCATTTGGATTATCTTCGATATCTTGTTTTTGATCAAAGTATTCGAAAATCCGTTTGAATAATGCCAAGGACCTTGTGACGTCAATATGAATATTCGACAACTGTGAGACAGGTGAGTAAAGTCTACCCAACAAAGCTACAAAGGCAATGATGCTACCTATTGTTATCTCGCCTCGAATATATAGATATCCACCGTAAAAGTAAATGAGCATCGGTCCGATTGCTATAAAGGTGGTTATGGTCATCCGAAACCACCTGCCGACAATCGACTCTCTGATTTGCAGGCTTGCAACTTCTTGATTCATATGTTCGAACTTTACATATTCAGCCTTCTCTTTAGTAAATATCTTCGTAAGTGTAGCTCCACTTATACTAAAGGTCTCTTGAATAATCTGGTTAAGGTCACTGATCCGTTCTTGACTCTTAGTGGCAATTTTCCATTTTAGCTTACCAACTTTCCTCGTAGGGACAATAAACGTTGGTAAGATGATCATCCCCACAAGGGCGAGTTTCCAATTCATAGCGATTAAGACTAGGGCGGTAGAGATGAGCACAAAGATACTACTTAAGGCATTCACGACAGTCGAATTAAAGATATCTTGGATTCCTTCTATGTCACTCGTTAGTCTTGTAGTAATCTCACCCGGCTTGGCAGCGGAATAAAAGTTTAAGGACATGCGCTGCAAATGCGAGTACATTTGATTTTTCATGGTTACCATTATATGTTTTGAAATCCAAACGCTTAAATAGGACTGAGCTACCTGGAGAAGTCCTAGTATTATGGTGATTCCTATGGAAACGAAGATAAATAGACTTAAGAGTTTTAAATCCTTCTGGGGTAAAGCTTTATCGATAATATTCTTAATAAGGATTGGAGGAACAAGCCCCATGATAGAGGACACAATAATACAGCAGATGACTAGAAGCATGCGCGTCCAATAGGGCCTAAAGTAGCTCAATATTCTTGACAACATTTTTTTTGTAATCTTAGGCATCTCTATGTTTTCATCTGCAAATCTCAATCTGCCGACTCCCTGTTTCATGGTATCAACTCCTATAGCTCTGGCGACTGCTACACCTACAATAATTATAACATAGTTTCCTTCAGAGACCTCGTCACCTAACTCTGCTGGTTATTTATAAGACACTCAGGTTCACTAGAATGTGGAGAGCTAATATAAGTCGGGTCTATCCAATACTTTGAACAAGTTCGCTACTTATTGGAAGTATACGTTTGTGAGTAGCAAAAAAATCTCCCCAACATAACATATTTAAAATCGACTCGAAAGTTAGCCATGGCTAACCTATTGCTTGAAACAAGAGTTCGTTTAAACAACTAGAAGGGGGTACATAAATGTGAAGGATTCAGACCGAATCGATCCGTTAGCAGACCTCTCTCCCGGTTCTGTCTGCCAGATCGTATCCTTAGAATTGAGTGGACTACTGCGGCGGCGTATTCTCGACTTGGGAATCGTCCCTGGAACATTGATCCGATGTATTCGACGAGGTCCTTCTGGTGACCCGACTGCCTATCTAGTGAGGGAAACTCTCATTGCCTTAAGAAATGAAGACGCTGCCCAGATCTTAGTTAAAAAGTTATCGAATGGAGAGGAATGTGTATGAATCTGTCTATGGATCAAAAGAGAGTATTATGGCAAGATCACTTTGGAATTTCTTTAGCAGATGGCCAGTTCGGCGTTGCTTTGGCAGGAAATCCAAACGTTGGAAAAAGCACAATATTCAATGCTCTTACTGGGCTACATCAGCATACTGGGAATTGGCCTGGTAAAACGGTGGATAATGCTCAAGGGGGCTTTCAATATCAGCAGAAGTCATTCCTACTTGTTGACTTACCCGGTACTTATTCCTTACTGGCCCATACTGTGGAGGAACAAATTGCGAGGGATTTTCTGTGCTTTGCCTCTCCAGATGTAACGGTGGTTGTCCTTGATGCTACTTGCCTCGAGAGAAATCTCAATTTGGCTCTTCAGGTCTTTGAAATAACTCCAAAGGTAATTGTCTGTCTAAATCTAATGGATGAGGCTCAGAAGAAACGTTTAACGATCGATGTGCCTTCTTTAGAGCGCGAATTAGGCGTACCTGTCGTTGCTACTGCCGCTCGCCAAGGTGAAGGACTTACAGAACTTCAAGAGAAAATACTTCAAGTTGCGACAGGATCCTTGCAAACAAGCCCCCGTCAGATCGTCTATTCCTCTGAAGTGGAAAAAGCGGTGAAACACCTGCTGCCCATGGTGGGCTCTCTCGCCAACAACGCATTATCCTCCCGCTGGCTAGCCTTAAGGTTGTTGGACGGAGACAGAAGTTTTCTAGATAGTTTAACTAGTTATCTTGGTGTTAAGCAAGGTTGGGAGGGGGCAAGATGTGCACAATGACGCCAATAAAAAGTCTAAGTGAAGTTTGGGGTGAGGCTGAAAATGTCCGTAGGTCTTATCCCAATTCTTTCAGCGACCAGATCGTTGCCGACATCTATGGAAATGCAGAACAAATCACCAAGCAAGTACTCTCGAAGAAAGGAAGGCAACGAATAAGCCTCGATCATACGATCGATAATTTTGTGACTTCCAAGTGGTTCGGCTATCCCCTCATGATACTCTTGTTGGTCGGAGTCTTATGGATAACTATAGAAGGGGCGAATGTCCCTTCCGGCTTTCTTTCCACCTGGCTTTTTGCTTTCCAAGACCAGCTTACACTTTGGTTCCAATGGGTCGGTGCACCAGATTGGCTTCATGGGGTACTTGTCCTAGGAGTTTATCGAACGTTAGCTTGGGTTGTCGCCGTGATGTTACCTCCAATGGCTATCTTCTTCCCGCTATTTACTCTATTGGAGGATTCTGGTTATCTCCCTCGAATTGCCTTTAACCTAGATCACATTTTTAAAAAAGCGAAGGCCTGTGGCAAACAGAGTTTGACGATGTGCATGGGGTTTGGGTGTAACGCCGCAGGAGTTACTTCCTGCAGAATTATCGACTCTCCACGCGAACGTTTAATTGCAATTTTGACAAACAATTTCGTTCCTTGCAACGGTAGATTTCCAACCTTAATCGCTATCTCCTCAATTTTCATTGGTGGTGCTATTGCATCCTTTTCAGGATTAATCAACGCCTTGGTCATTTCCGGAATGATTTTGCTGGGTGTTGCGTTTACTTTGTTAGTTTCTTGGCTCCTGTCAGTGACAATTTTAAAAGGTGAACCCTCTTCTCTGGTCTTGGAACTGCCGTCTTATCGTCGCCCAAAATTTGGGGCAGTGATCTACCGTTCTATGATCGATCGCACCTTATTTGTCTTAAGACGTGCCATCATAGTCGCCGCTCCTGCTGGTGCCGTGATCTGGATCCTAGCGAACGTGTATGTTGGGGAACAAAGCATTCTCACAGCTGTGGCTCATACTCTAAATCCGCTTGGACAATTAATTGGCCTCGATGGATTTATCCTAATGGCTTTTATTCTGGGTCTACCTGCTAATGAGATCGTCTTACCGATTCTCATCATGAGTTATCTTTCTACAGGCACTCTAACAGAGTTTTCTAGTTTGGAAGAACTGAGAAATGTATTGGTGAGTAATGGTTGGACTTGGCTGACTGCGATCAATGTTATGTTATTTTCCTTACTTCATTGGCCTTGCGCTACAACCTTGATTACAACCTATAAGGAGACGGGCAGTAAGAAATGGGTCTTCCTAGCTTTCCTCATTCCCACGCTTATCGGGTTTACTGCTTGTTTTATTCTTACCCAAGTGGTGCGCCTCTTAGGCTGGGCTTAGGTTAACCCGTGACAGAAAAATATTCACTTTTGAAAAAATTAAGTGGGGGAGTTCGATCACACGTCGAAATTACTAGTAAGTACAATGTGTTCCAGTAACACCTTATGCCATTCTGGGTTATCCTTAAGAAAAGTAACAATAGCTTGTATCGAGCGAATGGTGGCATCTGAAAGATAATGTTCCATAGCCTCGGCTTCCGCTGCAATATCGCAGTTAGTTTGGATTAGAATCAGAAATTCCTGTAATACTTGGTTGCGTTTAACTAAAAAATCACCGAGTTGTTTCCCTTTTTCGGTGAGAATAATCTCTCCGTATCGTTGATAAGTAATATACTCGCCCTTTTTAAGCTTATGCAGAGCTTTTGAAACTGAGGGTAAAGATACCGCCAATTTATGACTGATATCAGTCACTCGCACGGAATCTGAAGAGAGTGAAAATCGATATAGCTCTTCCAAATAGTCTTCTAAGCTAGGAGTGAGAATGGTCATAATCTCTCCTTATCAAGTTTTTTCATGTTAAATTTTATGGGTGCTAGTGATAATATTGTACGCGTATGCTCTCCCTCTAGACCTTATTCGACGGCTTGATTGCAAACATATATATACGTTTTTCAGTTTAACCCATTGACTAAACTGAGTTTGTGTACACCGAAGCATAAGAGACCATAACGAAATTACAGTTTCGTTATGGTCTCTTAGTATTAACATCTACACTGCTTTCCCGAAACACAATAACCATTACCATTATTTAGATAATATTGAAGTTTCCCTATTTAAATTACAAAGCGCTACAATTTTAATTGATATTATATAAAATCGCTTAGTTCTGTTATAATTAAAACGATAGTCAACTTATAACGTAATTTACGTTGGTCTTAAATTTTAGATTAGAGGAGGAAACTATAAATGAAATGTGAAAAATGCACGGCAAGTATTGCACTAGATGCAAAATTTTGCCCAAATTGTGGAGAAAAAGTGCAGATGTTTAACGAGGGAATGAACGGGTTTGAAGTAAGTATTAAATGGTTAATTAGTATATTTAAAAAACTAGGGTATGATGAAGTTGAGGTTAGTTCAGACGGAACTGGTTTTGTAGGGAAACATAAGGAAAGATATAATTTCGATGTTAATCTGAATACCGCTCTAAAAGTGATAACCATTAGTTCTAATTTCGGTATGGCGCAATAAGAATAATGTTTCTGATGGCTACAAATTACAAAATACAGTTATGAAAGCAAATTCTTTGTCTTTGTTAGGAATCTTTAGTCTAACAGACGATAATAAAGTACTAACCACTACTCATATTAATTTAACTGAGTTAATTATAGAAAGAGATATTGTTGTATACTTAGACAACTATGAAAAAAGCATTTTACATATTATGAATACCACCGGCTTAAATAATTTTGTGTAAAAGGTTTCCTTTGCGCCCTATGCCTAAACCCATTGACAGACAAATTTATCTATGCTAGTCTTTAAATTAATTGAATGCCTTAAAGAACGAGTACACTTCCTTCTAGTAAAAGGAAGTGTTTAAAAGGGAAGTCAGCTTAAATCTGACGCGGTCCCGCCACTGTGATAGGGAGTAGCCTTATAACATGTCACTGGATTTAGGTATATTCAAGAAAATAACAAGTCTAAGATACCGGGTTGTTTTCTTGAATATACCTTATCTGGGAAGACGTAAGACTATGATGAACTAGAGCCAGGAAACCTGCTTGTTTTGGACTTCACCTTGAGCACCCACGACGGATGGGTAGTAGGTAAGGATATCTATGTTATTGTAGACATATTTATAACCTCCTGCCTTTGAGTGCAGGAGGTTATTTTATTTCATAAGGAGTGGTAATCTAATGACTCTTCATAAATTAAAGACTATTAGTTTATTAATGGTCTATGTCATTTCTATATATATCTTCTTTCCAGATGATGTCTATGCGATGCATATTATGGAAGGCTTCTTGCCCTTTAACTGGGCAGCTTTCTGGTGGCTTGCGATGATCCCGTTTGTGATTGCTGGGGTACATTCCATTAAGAAAACCGTTGCTCTCCACCCTAGTTTAAAGATGTTGCTCGGTATGGCTGGGGCCTTCGCCTTTGTATTGTCAGCTTTGAAAATCCCTTCAGTGACAGGTAGTAGCTCCCATCCGACGGGCGTGGGTCTAGGTACGATTCTATTCGGACCAACCGCGATGACCGTATTAGCGATGATTGTCTTACTCTTCCAAGCCGTGCTCCTTGCCCATGGGGGAATAACGACCCTCGGAGCCAACACTTTTTCCATGGGGGTTGTTGGTCCTTTTGTCTCCTATGCCATCTATAAGGGCGTCAAAAAACTTGGGGCTCCGCTATGGCTTTCAGTTTTCTTAGCTGCTACTCTAGGAAATTTAATGACCTACGTTACCACCGCTATTCAGTTGGGATTAGCGTTTCCTGCCGCAACAGGAGGAGTATTGGCTTCCATCGTTAAATTCCTGGGTATTTTTGCATTCACTCAAGTTCCTTTAGCCATCAGCGAAGGGATCCTTACCGTCATGGTGATTAACATCCTTAGTGCTTACAGTCAAAAAGAGTTGCAAATCCTAGCGATCTTTACTGGCAAAGAATTACCTACGGCCAAACGGAGGATAAACGAATGAAACTGATGACAAAGAATGGTCTATTACTAATTCTGGTCGTCGGACTGGCCTTTGCTCCGCTTTATCTCGCTCGTTCTTCCGAATTCATGGGCGCTGACTCTCAAGCATCTGAAGCAATTAGTACGCTCAATGCCAATTATAAACCTTGGTTTGAACCCTTTTGGAAACCACCAAGCGGAGAAGTTGAATCTTTCTTGTTTGCTTTGCAGGCAGCCATCGGGAGCGGATTTGTCTTCTATTATTTAGGGTATACCAAAGGTAAACACAGTGCAAGTAAGAAGGATCAGCCGTGATCAATATTGATTCTTATGCGTATAGCAATAATTTTAAGAAGGTTCACCCTGGAGAAAAGTCTTTCTTTGCTGTGTTTACCATGGCAGTTTGTCTGACCTCGCCTACAGTTATCACTCCACTCCTTATATTAGCCCTGATGGCTGGAGGAATAATCTTCAAAGCAGGTATTCCCGCTCAGGTTTTTCTTAAGCTGATGCTAGTTCCACTCTCTTTTCTCCTTTTAAGTGTCTTAACCATTGCTTTTTCAATGTCGACCAATCCCTCAGGATTTTGGATTTCTCAAACCATGTATGGCTTAACAATTGGGATTCGCTACCCTGATCTGATCACAGCAGTTCACCTCTTCTTGCGATCATTAGGGGCTGTTTCCTGCCTTTATTTTCTAGCACTCACTACTCCCATGACAGAAATCATCGCAGTACTCCACAAATTGAAAGTCCCGTCCATTATCACGGAATTAATGATCCTCGTTTATCGGTTTATATTCGTCTTAATGGAGACTGCCACCACCATTTACCGAGCCCAATCGTCCCGTTCAGGGTACGTCTCCCTGAAAGTTTCCTATAGATCCCTGAGTAGGCTCTTTTCTGCACTCTTAGGGAAAGTGTTTGTGAAGTCCCAAGAACTTTATAATGCTATGTCCGCTCGGTGTTACACAGGAGAAATAAAGGTGCTTACCAAAAAATATCCTGTTAACCTGAGAAATTATATTCTCATAACTGGCCTTGAACTTCCTTTAATCTTCTTTAATCTTCTTTAATCTTCTTTAATCTTCTTTAATCGAAATCTTAATGTCAGCTTTAGGTGACAAGTCACTTACTTGGGAGGGATAAATTTGCCGGAGGTTATACTTGAAGCATCTGCTTTAGATTATTCATACCCTGATGGGACAATTGCCTTGCTCAACATCAATTTACAAGTTGAAAAAGGAGAAAAGTTAACCATCTTAGGATCTAACGGAGCCGGAAAATCCACTTTATTTATGCAATTCAATGGACTTTATCGCCCATCTTCTGGGTGTATTAAATATCAGGGACAAGCTATTTCCTATAAAAATAGAGCGCTGATAGAATTACGAAAAAAAGTAGGGATTGTCTTTCAAGATCCGGATAGTCAGCTTTTTTCCTCGAGTGTCTTTCAAGACATCTCGTTTGGTCCTCTTAATCTTGGACTTTCAGAACAAATTGTAGAGGCCAGGGTAAAACAAGCCCTCATTGATACCGAAACCACGGACCTTGAAGACAAGCCTACTCACTTGTTAAGTTACGGGCAAAAAAAAAGGGTTTCGATCGCGGGCGTTCTGGCGATGGAACCTGAGATAATAATTTTCGATGAACCAACGGCTGGACTAGATCCTCGTCACGCCCGCGAGTTTATGCATCTTTTAAAAAATTTAAGCACAGAAGGTAAAACAATCATAATTTCCACGCATGACGTAGATTTAGCATATTCCTGGTCGGATCGCTTGGCCATTATGTCGAGTGGAGAGATCATCGCCCACGGAAAACCTGGTGAAATTTTCCTGCAACCAGAACTAATCGAACGCGCAGATTTAGCCCTCCCTTGGCTGATTGAAATGTATTGTAGTTTGGTGGAGAAAGGTTGGTTACCCCCCTCTACCCCTTTACCGAAAACCAAAGAAGATTTGCTTTTACTAATCCCCCTATCCCATGAACATTGCACCTAGGATAAAGAAATAGGTAGGGGCAATTCATAAATCGCCCTCCCTATTCCCATGGATCGTTCATCTAACTCTTTTTGCAATTATGACAATACCCGTATATCTCCAGCTTATGTCCAGTCACATCGAAATCAAGCTTCTTTTTTAGGTTCTCCTGTAGTTCTCCCATTGGACAGTCTTCAAAAGAAATCACTTTGTGGCAACCAACGCAAAAGAGATGATGTTTATGCTCATGATGGTTGAGTTCATACCGTGCTTTGCCATCATCCATTGTAGATTTTATAACTAAATTTTTAGAGACAAATGTATCCAGAGTTCTGTAGACTGTGGAAAGATTAATTGAAGCGGTCTTCTCCCTTATTGCTATATATAGTTCCTCAGCTGTCATTGGATGCTCGGACTGTTCCAGGAGAAGTAGGATAGCATTCCTATGCCTAGTACTTTTCATCCCTTCACGTTTAAGGACTTCCGTATAGTTCGTGTTTTCTTCCAACAAGATCATTCCTTAACTCTTAATAGTTTAGTACTCTCTTATTTTAATCCTTTTGAGTGTTTTAGCAATGTTTAACCTATAAAACTTGTCGAGTTATCAACTAAATTGTTCTACTAGCTCTAGAATTTTCCTCAATGCGATGATTAAGAGGTAAACTAATGGTTTACAATTGTAGAGAATAGAGTATAATTTGATTATAGAATGCAAATGCAAGGCGTTTGCAAATGAAACGAGGTAGGCTCATGAATTCAAAATTACTTAAACTTCTTAGTCTAGTGTTATTTAGCTTATTGTTGGTAAGTGGGTGCGGGGCAAACAATGAATCTAAGCCTACAGTAAGTTCAACTGAAAATTCCAGTTCAACTATGACTATAGCTACAACATTCTACCCAATGTATATCTTCGCTTTGAACGTTGCTAAGGATATCCCTAATGTAACCGTGATAGATATGACCAAACCCTCAGCAGGATGCCTACATGATTATGCGGCGACTCCTGAGGACATGAAGAATCTTGAGGGAGCAAAAATACTGATCACGAACGGAGCTGGCATGGAATCTTTTATGGATAAGATTACGAGCCAAATGCCAGCTCTAAAAATACTTGAGTCTAGTAAAGGCATTGAGCTCATTAAGGGAAATGGGGATGAGGGCGATAATCCCCATGTATGGGTAAGTATTTCTAATGCTATTACGCAAGTACAAACGATTGGAGATCAACTGGCTGTATTAGACCCTACCAATGCCACGAAATATAAAGAGAATACTACTGTGTATATTAAAAAGCTCGAAGCACAAAGGGATAAAATGCATCTAGCTTTGGACGGACTGAAAAACCGTGATATCGTTACCTTTCATGAGTCTTTTCCCTATTTCGCGAAAGAATTCAACTTTAACATCGCTGGGGTCATCGAACGTGAGCCAGGCTCTGCGCCCAATGCCAAAGAATTAGGTGAAACTATTGACCAAGTCAAGGGTCTTAAAATTAACGCTCTCTTTGCAGAACCACAATATCCGCCTAAAGCGGCAGAAACAATTGCGTCGGCGACAGGTGCTAAAATTTACACACTTGACCCCGTTGTCATGGGACCTATGGAAGCTGATGCCTATATCAATATAATGGATAGTAATCTTAAAGCATTAAAAGAGGCGCTAAAATGAACCTAGATATGAACATGATACAACACAAGTGTAATCATAGTAATCAAGGAACATCCTGTCAGTGTGGACTATGTTGTACTAAAATTACCAACTTTGGTGTCTCCCGTGGCGGCACAGAAATATTACGCAATGTCAATCTCCACATTCACTGTGGAGATTTGACGGCGATTATCGGTCCGAATGGTGCTGGAAAAAGCACGCTTCTCAAGGCAATCTTAGGCGAGATTCCTCATTCAGGAGAACTTCAATTTCTAGATGCCGAGAACGAAGGAACATCGAAGCCGTCTATGGGTTATGTTCCACAGAAGCTTGATCTCGACTCTAGCTCACCTACAAGTGTCCTTGACTTATTTGCTGCTGCCCATACGAGGGTACCTATATGGTTTTCTTACCCCCGAAAAATACGTGAGCGTGTTCGAGAGACTTTAGCCCGCACTCAAGCAGAACACTTAATCAATCATCGCTTAGGAGCCCTATCTGGAGGGGAGTTACAACGTGTTTTACTCGCTCTGGCCCTTGATCCAATTCCTCACCTCTTACTTTTAGATGAGCCTGTATCGGGTATCGACCAAAAGGGCTTAGAACTGTTTTATAAAACAGTTTCAATTCTTCGAAAAAATTACGACTTATCCATCATCTTAGTCTCTCATGACCTAAATTTGGTAGCGGAGTACGCGGATCGTGTAGCCTTTGTCGATCATAAAACGATTGAATGCAGTGGCACTCCACAAGAAGTATTCAGTAACGGAAAAGTAGTGCAAGCTTTTGGTTTAGATTGGTCGGAACGTTATCTACGAACCGAGAAGGATAGGGTGGATAATGGATTTATGGTATAGTTTGGTCGACTTAATTCTGCCTTTTGCATGGCTACAGCATGCATTTATGAAAAATGCTCTGCTAGGTGTTTTATTAGTAACGCCCATTTTCGGCTTGTTAGGCACTATGATTGTCAATAACCGAATGGCCTTTTTTTCTGATTCATTAGGTCATTCGGCCCTGACAGGGATTGCCATTGGAGTAATAATTGGAAAAGCCTTCCCTCTGCTGAACATTAATCCCATTTGGTCAATGCTCTTTTTCTCAGTACTAATTACTATCGCCATTCTGGTGGTCAAAGAAGCCAATACGGCTTCTACGGATACAATAATTGGGGTGTTTTCTTCTACTGCCGTGGCTCTTGGTATAGTGATACTTTCGCGCAATGGTGGATTCTCCAAATATTCCGTATATCTCATTGGCGACTTGTTAAGTATTAGTCCATCGGATCTACTGACCCTCGGCATCGTATTTGTATCGGTTATTGTTTTATGGATCGTAATTTTCAATAAACTTCTTATGGCAAGTATGAACCCTTCTCTGGCACGCAGCCGTGGGATTAATGTCCGACTTTATGAATATTTATTTGCTCTACTTATGGCGGTTATCGTGACCATATCTATTCAATGGGTCGGAATACTAATTATAAGCTCCCTCCTAATCCTCCCGGCTGCATCGTCCCGAAATATTGCTGAAAACATGAGACAATACCATCTCTACTCTGTTTTGATTGCTCTTATCTCCGGAGTATCTGGGTTGGTCTTATCCTACTATTGGGGAACAGCCACGGGGGCAACGATTGTGCTGATCTCCTCAGCCTTTTTTGCAGTAACTTTTATTCTCAAATTGCGATCTAGCTAATGACAATTGGGACCCTTTCTTTCTGACGAATAATCGTTTAAGCGCTTACTTTGATTGATATAAAGCAAGCGCTTTTTTTGTCCCCTCGATTAGAGCTATTAATAATGTATTGAATAATCCCCCTCATATTGAAGACAATAATAATTATGATCGTGAGCTGAGCATATTGCTAAAACATGCACCTGAGACTCAGACAGAAAGGAAGTTGCTATGAATCAAGATTTGCTAATAATAATTGCTGCATGGATTATAACCATTATCATTCTTATACTCTATATTCCGAAAGAAAAACTTCGGGAAGCACAACTTGTTTTCCTTTTTATATTATCAATTACTTGGTTAATAGGTCTCATGGTTGTAGAATTTAAATTAATAGAATATCCAGTTGAATTTTTCGAACATGCAACCCAGACAAGTTTTACGTTTGAATATTTTATATTTCCTTCTCTTTGTGCTGTTTTCAATATGAATTATCCTAAGAACAAAAGTATCTTTAAGCAATTTATGCATTACTTTAACTTTTGCTCAGTAATGACTGTAATTGAGGTCATATGTGAGAGGTATACTAATATTATCACCTACCTTAACTGGACCTGGTATGTGACATGGATTACTCTTTTTATAACGTTTTACGTTTCTCGACAGTATTACCTTTGGTTCTTCAGATTAAAAGATAACAAAGGTCGTACTTAATTTACGGAGGGGAGCCTTCGATGAATTACACAGAAATATTAGATTGAGGTGTGTGAGCTTTACCTATTCCAAGACCTGTAAACTCATCTTATAATCGTAAATCAACTCGCTGAAATCTTCTGGGGCTCCGGTCTCGCGGATGAGCCTTTGGGCTCTTTGTAGCAATCGTTTATGTACCTCTTCCCTTCCAATAAGAAAATTAATCATCCGCTTCATATTTGGGTCACTTGTCAGCTCTAAATGCTGCTGATATAGAAGACTCGCCCTAGCTTCTGCTTGCACATCCACCTGCAAAATAGCGTTGGAGTCTACATTTTGATCGATATAGTTAATTACCCATGGAGCACCCTGAGAATTAACGCATTTAAGCGGAGGACCTCCTAATTTTGTTATGGCAACTGCAATTAATTCCATATGCCCCAATTCTTCTGCAGCGAATAGCCCTATAAGTTCTCGAACATAACGGTTTGATATATTCGAACGATGATTTATGTACTGTATGGCTGATGATAATTCGCTATTTCTTCCTGAGTAATGTTCGAGTAACACCTTTGCAAACGTTGGATCTTGGCGTTCAACGTGGATTGGATAGAATAATTGCTTGCGAAAATTAAACACTATTATCCCCCCTTATATAGAGCACCTACCTATATCATATGAAGGAGAATCGCAACCGTCACAAAGCACGATTTATCAGCTTTAGTTGAACGAGTTCAACCCCGATCTTGCCTGCTTTATTTTACATTAGCAACAAGAACATACAACATTTAACAGGTATTTCAAAGGGTTTACTACAGAAACTAATCATGTACCAAAATAAACTGTTTAAAGGAGATCTTAATATGAGAATTAAAAAGATTGACCCAGGACCTTTCAGTTTCCTGCAACCCGCGTGGTTCGCACTCCACACTTTCCTTATCGCTGGTGTTACCATGATTGGTAAAACTTGGGGCAAAAGAAGGTGGTAATACCCTTATAGCTTAAACTATGGAAAAGCGAAAAACCGTCGATGAAGATGCATGGTGCAGCTCCATCGACGGTTTTTACTTCTATCTCTTTATCCATTCGTAAGACTCCCACTTCTTCAAGTGGGAGTGGGCCCCCGTACTCTGCTTCGGTGGGGGTAGACTCCCCACCGAAGTCTCGATGTCAATTTAAGTTGAACGAGTTCACTTCACTTTATCAACCCTTATGTTAGATGAATACAGTGTGCTGGGCAGCCCTCTACGGCTTCTCTGACGGCTTCCTCTAATTCGCTGGGGACCGGGTTTAAATAAGCAATTGCTAACCCGTCTGCTTGCATCTTAAATACCTCAGGGCAAAATTCAGGGCATGATTCACACCCGATGCACTCCTCTTGATCTACTTCAGCGAACATACTTCAACCTCCTTTTAAACTAATTTTCCAAACCAACTTTTCGAATAATTTTATCATACTTTGCTCATTTTGTATTGTTTTATAGTCCCTTAATCCCAATATCTCGCCGAAAATGAGCATTTGGAAACTGAATTTTATCCACCAGCTCATACGCTTTTCCCCTAGCCTCATGAAGTGTTTTGCCTTCAGCCGTGATTCCTAACACCCGTCCACCAGTACTTACAAGTTGTCCCTCGCTGATTCCTGTTCCAGCGTGAAAGATAACAGAATCCTGTTCCTTGAGCTCAGGCAAGTGGATAGGAACACCCTTAGTATAGGCAAGAGGATAACCAGGAGCCGCCATGACAACACAAACTGCGACATCCTCTTTCCACTCCAGATGGGCTTCTGACAATAGCCCCTCAGTACACGCCCATAGAATAGGTAAGAGATCTGATTTTAGTCGTTTCATCACCACTTGGGTTTCTGGATCGCCAAACCGGACATTGTATTCCAGAAGTTTTGGCCCCCGCTCCGTGAGCATGAGCCCCAAAAATAACACGCCTTGAAATGGAGTCCCACGTTCGCGCATCACCTTTAGGGTCGGAGAGACCATATCACGCATGACGTTAGCCTCGATCTCAGCCGTCCAAATCGGAGGAGGACTATAGGTTCCCATTCCTCCAGTATTAAGTCCCAGGTCACCCTCTAAGGCCCGCTTGTGATCCTGAACTGGAACCATAGGGTACGCCGTTACTCCATCGGAAAAGCAAAGCAAGCTAACTTCTTGCCCTTCTAGGAATTCTTCAATGACGAGTTTCTTGCCAGCTGTTCCAAATCCGCCCTCCATGATTTCATCGACAGCCTGGAGAGCTGTATCCAAATCAAGCGCAACAATGACACCTTTACCCGCTGCTAAACCATCTGCCTTTAAAACACAGGGGGCGCCGATGGTTCTGACATAGGTTTTCGCTTGTTCAGCGTCTTCAAACATTTTCCATTCCGCCGTGGGAATTCCTGCTCTTTCCATAATAATTTTGGCAAAGGATTTGCTTCCCTCTAACTGTGCTGCAGCCTTACTCGGTCCAAAAACTCGCAGACCCGCCTCCTGAAAGGCATCCACAATGCCTAAGCTTAACGGGTCTTCTGGACCAACTACGGTTAAATCAATCTTCTCCTTGAGCGCAAACTCCACTAACCCAGAAATGTCCTGAGCCGAAATGGGGACATTCCATAGCACCGTCCCGGCATTCCCCGGCGCAACAAAGAGACGTTCGAGTTCTGAACTTTGCGCTAATTTCCAGGCTAACGCATGTTCCCGCCCTCCATTACCTACGATTAAAACCCGTTTGTTACCCACTATTTCACCTCATCTTCTCAATAATAGGCTAGCTTCAGACCTCCTGCGATTAATTCAATGCTGAAAATGCCGGCGATGCGTAAACACCATTATAATATTTAGTCGATTGGCCGCCTCAATGACCGCTGTATCGTGGATAGATCCCCCTGGCTGTACGATTGCCCGGATCCCAGCCTTGGCTGCCTCCTCAATCGAATCTGGGAAAGGAAAGAAAGCATCAGAAGCCAAATATGCTCCTTTAACCTTATCTCCAGCTTGGTCAATGGCAATCTTGACTGATCCTACCCGATTCATTTGTCCTGCTCCGACACCCAGAGTTTGCCGATGATCAGTAACCACTATGGCATTCGATTTGACATGCTTTACAACTCGCCAAGCAAAATCAAGTGCTAAGAGATCTTCTTTATTGGGCTTTATATCTGTTACAAAGTCCCATTCGCTTGCCGGCGTTGTCCCGCGATCAACCTCTTGTACAAGATAACCGCCGTCGATACTTCTAAGTGCCCAGCCCGCTTTGATTTTACTGGCGTCTCCTCTTCCGACCACAAAAAGCCGAAGGTTGGTTTTTACACTAAGAATTTCCCGGGCTTCTGGACTAAATTCTGGTGCAATAATTACTTCGTAGAAACGCTCTTTTAGCGCCTCGGCACAGTTCGTATCGACAACTCGATTAAAAGCAACAATTCCGCCATAGGCTGAAAGTGGATCGGCCGCATATGCAGTCTCATACGCCTCGACAGGGGTCTTGCCCAAAGCAACTCCGCAAGGGTTGGTATGCTTGATGATCGTAGCCGCACATGTTTCGAACTCGCGCACAATCTTCCAAGCGGCATCCATATCGACCCAGTTGTTGTAGGAAAGTTCCTTCCCTTGAAGTTGTTTCCCGTTGCCCAGAGTTCCCTCTCCAGCTTCCGAGTTAATATAAAAGGCTGCCTTTTGCTGAGGATTCTCTCCATAACGCAACTCTTGAACCTTTTGAGTCGTAAAGCGGAGTGTTTTCGGAAAACCACTAGCCGTTTCTATTTGGCGTTCTAAGTAACTGGCGATAAGGCGATCATACTCAGCAGTATGTGCAAAGGCTTCGGCTGCAAGTCTCTTGCGCATGCCAGCAGAAACGGTTCCCACTTCACGCAGTACATCCAACACTTCTCCATAGGATTCTGGATTGACAATAACGGTAACTCGTCCGTGATTTTTCGCTGCAGCGCGTACCATTGTCGGTCCGCCGACATCAATATTTTCAATCGCCTCTTCGAACGTTACGCCAGGCTTAGCAATGGTTTCTCGGAATGGATAAAGATTGACAACGACTAAATCAATAAAACTAATTCCATTTTGCTCCATTTGTTCCCGATGGCCCGCACTATCCCTGGCTAAAATACCTCCGTGAATTAAGGGGTGGAGAGTTTTCACGCGACCATCTAATACTTCTGGAAATCCCGTGATTTCACTCACATATTTGACGGCAATATTACCTTCGTCCAGGGCTTTGTATGTTCCTCCCGTAGAAATCAATTCAAACCCTAACTCCACGAGTTCATGAGCAAAGGCAACAATCCCCGTTTTATCCGAAACGCTGATTAAGGCTCTTTTCTTCATACTAGATAACCTCCTGCTGCAAAATCTGAACTCGACGCCCAGTCCGCTCAACACTACCTAAAACCAACAAACGAACGGCCTCAGGATAGAGACGATGCTCTACCTTTAAAATTCTCTGCGCCAAGCTCTCCTCCGTATCCTCTGGCAACACAGAAACCGCTTCCTGCAAAATAATTGGTCCAGTGTCTAAACCCTCATCCACTAGGTGCACCGTACACCCGCTCACCTTGACCCCGTATTCAAGAGCCTGACGCTGAGCATGAAGACCGGGAAAGGCGGGAAGCAAGGAGGGATGGATATTCATGACTGGAAAATTGGCCTGGCGAATAAACTCGGGACCTAACACCTTCATATATCCTGCTAGAAGTAAAAGTTCCACTCGTTTTTCGCGCATCCAGATCAGGATATCCTCCTCTTGTGCTTGACGATGAGGGTAACCACTCACTTGAAATACTCGAGTAGGGATTCCTACCGCCTCAGATCGTTCAAGCGCGACTGCCCCGGGTTGGTCTGATCCGACACCCACAATTTCTATCGGGAGACTTCCCTTACTACATTCGTCCAGCAAAGCTTGTAAGTTGCTCCCACGTCCCGATGCCAGTACCGCGGTCCTCAATAGGCCACCCCTTCTCCAGATATGACACTGCCCATAATAAAGCATTTCTCACCCAACTCAGCGAGTTTTTTACATATTTCATCTGACTCCTCTGGGTGAACAATAATGACAAACCCAACGCCCATGTTAAAGGTGCGATACATTTCTGGCCAAGCAACATCTCCTAGACGTTGCATTAAGGTGAAGATGGGAGGCTGTTCCCAAGTCGCAGTATCAATTCGAACGCCCAAACCTGGCGGCAAGACACGGGGGATATTGTCAGTTAACCCTCCCCCAGTAATGTGGGCCATGCCCAGGATTTCTCCCCCCCGAAGGAGCGGTAAAATCGACTTAACATAAATCCGAGTCGGTCGAAGTAAGGTTTCCCCGAGTGCTTCCCCTAACTCTGGGAACACTTCCTCTAAGGAATAACTTTCGAAAATTTTGCGTGCTAAAGAATACCCGTTACTATGAAGTCCGGTAGATGGTAAACCAATGAGCACATCCCCAGCTTGGATTTTCGAGCCGTCAATCAACTGATTGCGATTCACGACGCCGACTGAAAATCCAGCAATATCATATTCATCCTCGGCATAGAAGCCAGGCATTTCTGCTGTTTCCCCTCCGATAAGGGAGCAACCCGCCATTTCGCACCCTTTAGCAACCCCACCGATCACTTCAGCAACGCGCCCAGGCTCTACTTTACCAACGGCAAGATAATCGAGAAAAAACAAAGGTTCTGCCCCCTGCACCAAGATATCATTGACACACATAGCCACTGCATCTTGTCCGATGCTATCATGTTTATTCATTTGAAAAGCGAGGCGTAGCTTAGTCCCCACCCCATCTGTTCCAGATACCAGAACTGGCTCCGGATATTTCTGCAGATCCAGCTTGAAAAGTCCACCGAATCCGCCAAGCCCTCCTAGGACTTCCGGACGAAGTGTTCGGGCGACTGCTGGTTTTATGCGTTCTATAACTTCATTACCTGCTTGAATGTTGACACCCGCGTCTTGATATGAGTATCCCAACGTTTATTCCTCCTAGCAAATATGTAATTCAAAATCGTTTTTACCCCGGTCCAAATTTGAAACCGGAATAGGATACTTTCCGTTAAAACAAGCCAAACAAACGGCATCCGTGCCAAGTGCCCGCAACAAGCCTTCTTCAGAGATATAATGCAGCGAATCTGCCCCTATATACTTTCGAATTCCTTCGATATCCAATTGATTAGCAATTAGTTTCTCCCGTTCGGCCGTATCAATCCCATAGTAGCACGGATAGGCTACCGGAGGAGAACTGATTAAGAAGTGTACTTCTTTGGCTCCTGCTTTCTTGACCATATCCACCAGCTTGCAACTAGTCGTACCGCGGACAATCGAATCATCGATCATCACGACGCGTTTATCTTTTAGGACGCTCACGTTAGCATTAAGCTTGAGACGAACGCCCACTTCTCTCATGGCTTGAGTCGGTTGAATAAAGGTACGACCGACATAACGGTTTTTAATGAGCCCTTCTCCGAAGGGAATCCCCAGTGCCGTGGCGTACCCCAAGGCAGAGGCGGTCCCTGAGTCTGGAACTGCAATCACTACATCCGCCTCAATTGGGCATTCGCGAGCTAATTCTATTCCCATCTGACGTCGGCTCGCCGACACGTTCAACTGATCAATGCAACTATCTGGTCTGGCAAAATAGATGTATTCAAAGGCACAAGAAGCACGAGCGGTCTTAGTAAGTGCCTGTCGCGAATGTAACCCCTCTTCATCGATCACAACAATCTCACCGGGTTCCACATCTCTGATAAACTCTGCCCCAATAGTATCGAGCGCGCAACTTTCTGAGGCTAGGCAGTATCTGCCTCCGATTCGCCCAATACATAAAGGACGAACCCCATGAGCATCTCTGAGTCCAAAGAGCTTATCCTCTGCCAAAATCACCAGGGCATATGCTCCACGGAGATCCATCATAGTCTTAACGAGCGCATTCTCCAAGGAGTCTCTGCGATACCGAGTAATAAGGTTGATAATCACTTCACTATCCACAGTCGTTTGGAAAACTGCTCCGTTTTTTCCCAGTTCTTCTCGAAGTTCCAAAGCATTTGTCAAATTCCCATTATGCGCCAAGGCCATCATGCCTTTTTGATAATGTACTACCAAGGGTTGAGCATTAGCGAGTAGACTTGACCCTGTCGTGGAGTAGCGAACATGTCCGATTGCCATTTTCCCCTTCAAACGATCCACAACACTGTCCGAAAACACTTCCGACACCAAACCCATTCCTTTATGCACAGAAATGCTTCTTCCATCCGAAACTGCGATTCCTGCGCTTTCCTGCCCGCGATGCTGTAAGGCATAAAGTCCGTAGTACGTTAAACGGGCTACCTCCTGATCGGGAGCGTAGATTCCAAAGACGCCACATTCGTCTTTCAGCTTGTCCTCTCCAAATTCAAACACGTTCAGCCGTCCTCTCTACCTTATCCAGTACCTACGCGAACCGACAATCATTAAACGATCACTCTATGCCTTGGCGAGGGCCTTTTTCACCCGTCGAAAGACTTCTTGATAAGCTTCTTCGACCCCTCCAAGATCCCTCCGGAAGCGATCCTTGTCCAACTTTTCCCGTGTTTCCATATCCCAATATCGGCAGGTATCCGGAGAGATTTCATCTCCCAAGTAAACTTTTCCATCCGAGACCCCAAACTCAAGTTTGAAATCAATCAAGTCGATTCCCGCTTTGACTAAAATAGCCCGCAATAATTCATTTATTTTTAAGCCCAAGGCCTGAATTTCTTTAGTATTTTGCTCACTTGCCCAGCCCATAGCGGCAACATGAGAGTCATTAACCATTGGGTCTCCCAGTTCATCATCTTTATAATACAATTCCACAACGGGTTGGGAGAGAACAAAACCCTCATCCACTCCAAGACGCTTCGCTAAACTGCCCGCTACAATATTACGCACAACTACCTCAAGGGGGATCATGTCTAAGCGGCGAACAAGCATATCCCGATCGCTCAAAACTTTCACAAAATGCGTGAGAATACCCGCTTTTTCTATCTCTTCAAAGAAGAGCGCCGATAGTTGGTTATTGACCTCTCCCTTATCCACGATTTGTCCCTTTTTCTTTCCGTTTAAAGCAGTTGCATCATCTTTGTAGGCTACCCAAAAATACTCGCTTTGATCTGTAGCATAAACTCTTTTTGCTTTTCCCTCATATCGTAATTCTAACTTTTCCATAATATTAATCGTACTCCTTTCATATTTGGACCTCGAGCAGGGGAAAGAAAAGACAGGGAAAGACAGGGGGACGGTTCTTCTGGAAAGACAGGGGGACGGTTCTTCTGTCTGACATCCAGTCATGGCACCGCGGCATCAGTCCATCGATACACAAGTCTTTCCGAGTGCAAGTTTGAGACGGTTCTTGAATTTTAGATATATGGGGACGTGATTACTCCTACATTACTAACTTGGGTTTATCCCCTATACAAGACCTAACCTCTGGAAAATGTCCACTACATGCTTAGTATGGTAATCATAGTCAAACAAAGCAGCAATCTCTTCCTCATTTAAATATTCCCGAACGCTGGGATCTCGGTTAAGTAGGCTTTGAAATTGTTCTTTTGTATTCCACGCTTCCATAGCATTTCGTTGGACTTGAGCGTACGCCATTTCTCGACTAACACCCTTATCAACTAAAGTAAGCATGACACGTTGGGAAAAAATTAAACCAAACCCCTTATCGATGTTTAATTTCATCTGCTCCGGGAAAACCTCCAGACGGTCCATTAGTTGGGTCATCTTATGGAGCATGTAGTCTAAGGCGATGGTGCTATCCGGTAAGATCATTCGTTCCGCGGAGGAGTGGGAGATATCTCGCTCGTGCCATAGCGCAACGTTTTCTAAGGCTACTTGAGCATTCGCACGAACCACTCGGGCCATGCCACAGATACGTTCCGGTGTGATGGGATTTTTCTTGTGGGGCATTGCTGAGGAGCCCTTTTGACCTTTTCCAAAGGCTTCTTCCACCTCATGAACATCCGTTCGCTGTAAATTCCGAATCTCGGTTGCCATTTTATCCAGCGAACTGGCAATTCCAGCGAGTGTCGTCATATAACACGCGTGCCGATCTCGTTGAAGTATTTGAGTTGAGATCAAAGCTGGCTCTAATTGAAGTACTTGACAAACATGTGCTTCAACTCGTGGATCAACATTGGCAAACGTGCCAACTGCTCCAGAAATTTTCCCGACCCGTATCTCCTCACGAGCAAAGGATAAGCGCCGCTTTTGACGTCTAATTTCGTCATACCACAAAGCAAACTTTAACCCTAAGGTAATTGGTTCGGCATGAATTCCATGCGTTCGCCCCATCATGATTGTGTCACGATGTTCCATCGCTCTGCGACGCAGGACGGCTTCCAACCCCTCCATTTTAATCAACAATATATCAGACGCTTCTACCAATTGCAGAGACAACGCCGTATCCAGGACGTCTGAAGACGTTAGGCCTAAATGAATGTGTTTGGCTTCATCTCCTACATTCTCCGCAACATTAGTCAAGAAAGCCAACACATCATGCTGGGTCACTTCTTCGAGGGCTTGTACCCGCTCCCAGGAAAAAGAGGCTTTTTCTCGAATGACCTCAACAGCCTCATTCGGAATCTTACCTAGTTTGGCCCATCCTTCGCAGGCTGCAATTTCAATTTTTAGCCATAATGTGAGGCGATGTTCGTCTGTCCAAATCCCTCCCATTTCAGGAAGCGTATACCGGTCAATCATGCCGAGTCCCCTTTCGTGGTCACTATTTTCCTTCGCTTAACCGTTTTTGCAAGGCTTCGTCCTTCGCCTCGATATCTTTTAACATTTGGGCTCGATAGTCCTTAACCTTAATGCTTAATGCTTCATCTTGAATAGCTAGGATCTGTACTGCAAGCAACGCTGCATTACGTGCCGCACCAATGCCTACGGTCGCAACTGGAATTCCTGGGGGCATTTGAACAATGGAATATAGGGCGTCAATTCCCTCCATAGCACCACTACTCAGTGGGACACCGATTACAGGTAAAATGGTTGCTCCAGCTACTACCCCTGGTAAATGGGCGGCCAACCCTGCCGCTGCAATAATCAGTTTTCCGCCTTGAACCTCAAAAGCTCTCACCCAATCTACGGTTCTATCCAATGTTCTATGGGCGGAAGAAATCTTAACTTCAAAATCAACTCCAAATTCACGGAGAATTTTCATAGCGTCCTCCATGATTTTAATATCCGAATCGCTTCCCATAATGACCCCTATTTGGCTCATCTAATCTTCGCCCCTCTTTCGCTTTTTAGCTTACTCTACTTTTCTTTTCTTTTCTTTTACTTTTACTTTTCTTTCCCGTTTGTTATAGTTTTATCCTTGCTCTTTTCTTTCCTTTTCCCATAGAAAAGCCCAAGCTAGGGCAGATTACACCCTATAAACAGAGTGAAACCTACCCGCCTGGGCTTTTATCCCTTCGGTGTAATTTGATTTCTCAATCAAATCTGTACCGCTCGGACGCACAATGCATTAGCCCTAGGTACACTTTCGCTCATAGTCAGACCATTTACGGCAGCCTGGTAGAAACTTGCGGACCATATCTCCGCGGTTATATGAACTCCTTATGAAATTGATAAGTTCATTTTACAAGACGACGTCATGAAGGTCAAGAGAAAACCGAACATTAATAATTTTTTTACTGAAATCGTTCGATTTGTTCCATAAATGTTAGAACCTTACATCCTCTATACCCTCTTACCTACGATGGGGAAAGCCGTGGACAAAAAGAGTCCAGATAAAACGAATTCGAGACGAGTCATGGTTTCAGGTCAAACGGTAGGATGCATTAAAGAATAATCCTGGGAGCATATCATTTCGATATGCTCCCAAGATTATTCAGTATTAGCAAAGGGGTATGCCGTGCTTTTTTGCCTTACGCACAAAAGTCGCTTGACCGATTCCTAAAATCAAAGCACTTTTCCGCGTGCTTCGTGTGTTTTGATAGGTCAATAGAATAATTTCCTTCTCCTTTTGATCTAATATTTCCTGTAAAGGAATGGAGGTATTGTTATTGGCCTTTCTCAACTCGCCCTTAATCTCATAGTAGCTCGAGAGGGAAATATCATCGTCGGCACTTGTGATCAGCAGAGGCTCCACGGTATTTTCCAGCTCGCGGATGTTTCCAGGCCATTGGTAATTCAATAACGCCTTTATTAATGGCGGGCTCATCCGTTTATTCATACCATATTTCTCATTCAATTTATTGGTAAAATACATGGTTAATGAATAGATATCCTCCGTCCGCTCCCTTAAAGGTGGTAGCTTGATGGGAAGGACGTTAAGCCTATAATAAAGGTCTTCCCTGAAGGTTTTCTGCCGAATCATCTCCTCTAAATCCCGATTAGTCGCCGCGATGATACGAACATTTACATTGATTGGCTTATTGCCACCGATGCGCATAATTATCTTATCCTGAATGGCCTGGAGCACCTTCACTTGCATATCTATGGGAAGGTCGCCAATTTCATCTAGGAACAAGGTGCTATTGTCGGCCAGCTCAAACATCCCTGCTTTTCCACCTTTACTCGCACCCGTGAAGGCACCTGCTTCATAGCCGAAAAGCTCAGATTCAAAGAGATTGGGCGGAATAGAGCCACAGTTGATCGACACCATTGGCCGATCGTTGCCCTTACTCGATTGATGGATTAAATTCGCCAGCACCCCTTTGCCGACTCCGGACTCTCCTAAAAGCAAAATGGTGGAATCAAAGGGTGCCACACGTAATGCCAAATCAATAATCTGCTGCATATTAGGACTATTGGTGATGATATCCTTAAACAGATCGGAGGACATGGCTTCTTCAAGCCTTTTTATATAATCCTGTTGCACCTTTTTGCTTTCTGATAGTTGTTCCTTCAAAGTACGGAGCTCCGAAACATCACGAACGTTACAAAGGACACAAATGACCTCGCCATTTCTTTCCTCGAACTTTGGTCACCAGGATACGTTAAACGAACTATTATGGTTTGGTCCTTGTGGTTCTTTGCATTACTAGGTTACTATGGAATAACGACTTGGCTAGGTGCTTTCTTACAGCAAGCAGGTTACTCGGTCACTAAATCAGTCTTCTACACGCTCATTATCTCGCTTGCGGGGGTCCCAGGGTTCTTCACCGCCGCATATTTCATAGAGGCGAAAGGTCGAAAAATTACAATTATTACGGTGTTATTGGGTAGTGCAATCTCCGCTTACTTCTATGGTACAGCCACCACTCTAACAATGCTTATTATTTACGGCTTGTGTATGCAATTCTTCCTCTTTGGTGTGGTCATCTATGTACGCCTATACTCCAGAACTTTATCCCACTAGAGCAAGGGCAACCGGGTCAGGTTTTGCCTCAGCAATTGGAAGGTTGGGATCACTGATAGGCCCATATATTGTAGCGGTAATTCTACCGTTAACAGGACAGTCAGGCGTGTTCGCACTCGGAGCCGCTTGCTTCGTGATAGCAGCACTTGCAGTAGCGATCTTAGGCGAAGAAACCAAGGGTAAAGTACTTGAGGATATCTCTGCTTAGGTTCTCCAAGTTGAAAAATTGGGCCTAAAGCTAGCCCCCCCCCCGATTTACGGTAGGGGCTAGCTTTTCCCATCAATACTGCTACTAAATAATATAGCGAAGTAATAAGGGGGTATTTTATGGAATTGACTTTAAGCAAATTAGTCAAGGAAGCCGGTGCTCTCGAGGCAACACATGCTTCAATCGTTGAAGTCTCTAACATCACGTTCAATGAGGATTTCAGAGAGCTCTGTGAACAGAACTCGTGTGGATCGTACAATATAAATTGGATGTGTCCTCCTGCAGTGGGTGCTATCAGGGATTTAAGAGAGAGGGCCTTGGGATTTAAGCAGGGCCTTTTATTACAGACCGTCCATTCCATTGAAGATTCGTTTGACTGGGAAGGCATGTTAGAGGGAAAAGCGAAGCATACGAAAATATTCAGAAAGATACTTGAGTGGATAGAGAATAACTACGACTTTAAAGAAATACTTTCATTGAATGCAGGTCGCTGTACTTATTGTGAAACGTGTGCCTATATTGTGGGAGAAAAATGTCAGTTTCCTGATAAAGCGGTGTCGTCACTTGAGGCCAATGGAATTGACGTAATGGCCTTGGTGAAAGCTATGGGGATACCTTATAACAATGGTGAAAATACAGTTTCCTATATAGCCCTGATCTTGTTTAATGAGAAATAATTGAATACTATGTGCCATAGCTCTATTCCCCGCTTAATCTTTTTAATAGCTGCCGTACATGCACTACGAGATGCTTGGTAGGCCCCCAAATGCTTTTCCTCCCACTTCTCAGTTTGGTTGGAACATAAGGACTAATTATTGTATATTTAAATAGTAATTATACAATAATTAGATTAGAATAACTAAAACGAGGTGACTGAAATGAGTTTCTTATTAATCGGAATTACATTGTGGGGTTTAATTGTAGCATCAGTGATATTATTTATCTGGGGTGTATGGAAAAAAGCTTGGAAATCATTTTTAATGAGCGGACTTGCCTTTATTATACCCTCCATCATATTCTTCATGGCTCAAGGCTGGTTAAGGCTACTAGTAATTGTGCCCCTAATTTCTTTTGCTCTTGCATATTATACACATAATAAAGGGTATGACAGATAGTTAATTAATTCTATTTGATGTCAGTATACCCCACATAATAAAAGCCTTGATATAAGCGGCGTTGCGATCTACGTCCCGCTTATATCAAGGCTTTTACTCACCACCGATATAGCACTCTGCCACACACTCCACGTGCCCTACGCACCTGTTTCCCAAGACGAAAAAGGGAAAGCACTCGAGATTTTTACTGAAGTGCTTTCAATGGGGAATACCTCAATGTTTGTTATACAGTTGTAGCCATCTTTCCAGAACGTTGAATTTGTCTAATTTCTCTTTCCAATCTGCGAGGAAACGTTAGATCTTCATTACTGCAAACTAAGACCTTCCAGCCATCCTTATTAAACTTTTTCATATTACACGGATGCTCGGGATCATGCAGGCAAATCAAAACATCTTCGATTTGGGCCAGGAACGTCTGACCCATTAACCTTTTGTTCCAATAGACAGTACCTTTTGGAAAGATGTTGTTTAGAACTTTTCTGAGAAGTTCCGCCTGCTGCGGAACTAGCGAAGTGCTGAAAACTTGAGAAATTTTGGAGTTGATGGATGTTAATAAAGCAGGGACCTTTAACAGCGCGATCGGTTCAAAATCTGTGCCATGCATAGTAGCATTATTTGCCCTAGGCGCGTGTTCTGTGAAATAATCGTTTATGCTAGACATAGGTTTAGCGGGTTCATAGCGTTCTATTTTAATTATAGCCTCTAACTTCGTGTCAACTTGGGCAAGCGCATCAGCAATCGCCAACGCATCAGCTTTTGCTTGCGTTCCAGCTTTGGTAAGGGACTGAACTTGCGCAAGTGCATTAGTAAGCGCAAGAGCATCTGCTCTAACTTGGATTTCCGCTTGGGTAAGAGCGTCGGCTAACGCTTGAGCATCTGCTTTTGCTCGTATTTCCGCTTGGGCAAGTGCCTCTTCATAAACCTCTGCCTCTTCCCTTGCTTTGGTTTCGGCTTGGGTAAGTGCTTCTGCTATTGCCACGGCCTCTGCTTTTGCTTGGGTCTCCGCTTCGGTAAGTGCCACTTCATAAGCCTCTGCAACTGCCCTTGCTTTGGTTTCGGCTTGAGCAAGTACCTCTGCTAATGCTTCAGAATCTGCTCTATATGTTTCGGCGTGGGCAAGCGCCTCGGCGAGTGTCTCAGCATCTGTTCTTGCTTGGGTTTCAGCTTGAGCAAGCGCCTCTGCTAGCGCCTCAGCATCTGCTTTTGCTTGGGTTTCCGCTTGAGCAAGCGCCTCTGCTAGCGACTCAGCATCTGTTCTATATGTTTCGGCATGAGCAAGCGCCTCGGCGAGTGTCTCAGCATCAGTTTTTGCTTGCGTAAGAGCTTCCCCTAACGCCTGAGCATCTGCTCTTGCTTGGGTTTCTGCTTGAGCAAGTGCCACTTCATAAGCCTCAGCATCTGCTTTTGCTCGGGTTTCTGCTTGAGCAAGTGCCACTTCATAAGCCTCAGCATCTGCTCTTGCTTTGCTTTCAGATTGGGCAAGTGCCTCCGCTATCGCCTGGGCATCTGCTCTATATGTTTCCGCTTGGGCAAGTGCCTCTACTAGCGCCTCAGCATCTGCTCTTGCTTTGGTTTCAGCTTCGCTAAGAGCGTCAGCGAGCGCCTGGGTATCAGTATGAAAAGTAGCAAGATCAGGGAGCGCAGAATTAGTGACACACTCACTGTTGGATACTTCCATAGGGTTGTCGGTATAGCTATCATGAGGTTCGTGGTTAACATCTTTAGTATTTTCAGCGGAAATACTATTCTCAGCATCTTTCTTTTCAGTACCAGTGACTTTAAATATTCCCTCGCTTAGCATTCTTTCCATGATAACTTGGAATTTAGGAAAGTTATTGATAACTCGGGCGTCAGGAAGCTGTTGTTCTAGGAGCTGTTTAACTCCATCCGCTAAAAATTCTGATGGGACAGTTGGGATATCTCGTAATAACGATGTAAGTTTCATGACGGTTTGACAACCTTTTTGAAATTCTTCCTCTGAATCTACCCCCGTTAATATGCAGACCGAAAAGATTCTTTCAATGATCTCATTAATCCATTTTCTAATTCGGGGATCATCATGAAAATATGTCTCCAAGATTTCCACCTCCAGTTAATACCTTGTAAATAAGCTATGCCTGTCACTTCGGAATGAGTACCCCTTTTTTCATTCTTACCACATGTGGTGTTTTTTTACATTAAAAAGGGAACTCCCTTTAGCTGGAAGTTCCTAGATCTTTCAGTTTCAACTCTAGTTGAACGAGTTCACTTCAAAATATCTGCTATTTCTATTTCGGTCGTCTTAACCAAAGCCTCTACCTGCACTTTTGTAAACTCTCCCCCAGCCTCTAGCGTCATTAAAGTCTTTCCAAATAGGTTGACCAACAAAGCATTGATGCTTGAATACCTTTTCTGGGCGTTCTCTGGTTCCGGAACCTTCCCACCCCAAATCCCAGCCATACAGTCGAAGAGGAAGTTAGTAATTCTCCTCATGATCATGGCCAAAACCGCTACTTTAGAATCAGTAAGAGCCACCGTGCTTTCATACGATGACGCTTGAACCTCTAGGCGCCCAGCCTCCTGGAGGTCTCGATGAGCCTTTGTTCCTTTTAAAACTATTAAGTGATGGTAGAGCATGTTCGCGGTAATAGCTAGATCTCTCATTAGGTCATTACGCTTTAGAAACTCAAAGTTGACCCGGATATCCTCCAAGGATGAGTCCGGCTCAAACATGATAAACCCAATATTAGGCTCGATCCCGTATTTACGGAGAATTTTGATAGCCCTCTCATTCTGGGCAACCGTTGTCATCTTATTGATCCGCTTCAAGGATTGATCACTACCACTCTCCAGCCCTATCAGGATATGGCGTAGACCTGCTCCAACCAGGGCACTAACGGTTTCGTCATGAATATCATTTACCCGGGCCTCGATGCCAAACCGAAGGTTCCTATCTTTAAGAAGAGTGGCCAAGCGTAAGGCTCGTTGCTGGCCCCTTTCACCCGGGCCAAAAAAGTTGGGATCAGTAAAATAGAATTCCTTGGTTTGATGTTTCCCAATTAAGTCATCGATTTCTTTTATAATATTTTCCGGAGTTCGCCCACGCCACTGCGACCCCTGCCCATAAAAAGGGTTGATGTAGCAAAAGGTACACCCCCCATAGCACCCCCTACTCCCCTGCAGGTTTACTTCAGGAAGGCGGAACAGTGCTTCTGTTCGCACTGGAAAAGGCAGGACGTTCAGATCAGCCACTAATTCGCGCCGCTGGGAAACGATCGAACCAGAAGCAGCTCTCTGAGCAAGCCCAGGAAAGTCTTCAAGACTCCCTTGGCTAGTTAAAGCTTTGGCAATCTCAGCGAAGGTTAGTTCCGGTTCGCCTAAGATTACTGAATCAAGATCTAGGCACTGTTTTAAAATATCATCAAAGTCGGTGGTCGGATAATACCCGTATGCTGTGATATAGGAGGAGAGTTGCTCCACTTTAACTTTGCGAAGAAAATCATACAAAGCCTTGTCCGTCTGCCAATGATAGACCATATGTACTCCTAGAATATCCGGCTGCATCGCTTTCACCCTGCGTTCAATTTCCCGGTAGTCGAGTTCATCCAGGAAGCCTTCGATGATTTCAACCTCATGCCCTTCACTTATGAGCATCCCGGCGATATATCCAGAATGTAGGCACGAGGAAAGTGGAGTATTGGCGATGTCGTTACATCGTTCTGGACAAACAGCTCGTGGGTGCTCCAATAAAAGTATCTTCATTTATTACCGCCTCACTGCTCAACCGGGTTTTATACCCCTGAGCTTTATGCTGTGGGATAGTTGATTCCCTGCCACATGAAGACATTCCTGCATTGTTGCAGTGTCTCCAGTTTATATCTGAAGGTATCAAATGGCCTCGGGTTGTAATAAGTCGGATAGAGAAGATCCGTTTCTGCGTTAATTATCCCCTGAGCTCTGGCCATTCGTTCGATCCTTGTGCCGGGTAAAATCCTAATATTATTCAAAACTATTGTTCCTAGATTCTTCTTCTTACTGTGCAATTCATAGAGCTGTTGGACAAACCTAATTCCTTCCTGGCAATTTTCTTCTGTCTCCCCAGGCACATTGACCATAAAATGATAGACGCTAACCACGTCTGTTTGAGCGACGAGACTGGCCGCTTTTAAAATCTCAGCCTCCGTAAGATTTTTGCAAAGCACGTCTAGTGAATCCTGACACAGACCGTCCGGGGAAAAGGAGAAGCATTCACACCCGGCCCGTTCAAATAGGGCGACATTCTTTTCATTGAGATGATCTTCCCGCATAAACCCGTCCCACCGAATCTTCAGCTTCCGCCGGAGTATCTCCTCACAAATCCCCTCAAGATGACCACTAGGTACGTTGAGTACGGGGTCGGTAAAATGAAAACTCTCTATGCCATAATTCTTGTGCAAGCTCTCCATTTCATCCACAACAGACGCGGGCGGGCGGCACCGTAATCTCACCCCCTGAAGTTTAGGATAAACGCAATAAGCACAGCAAAGTGTGCAGCCCCGTTT
>MCHG01000135.1_pt1 | contig 37435 bp, 43 predicted proteins | sample 787351 | NCBI WGS metagenome assembly MCHG01 (sample SAMN05430296, study PRJNA330682) | permafrost metagenome | biome: Cold desert; feature: permafrost; material: soil; isolation source: enrichment culture inoculated with soil incubated with H2/CO2 at 20 degrees... ... | reverse complement strand
ATTTTTGTCAGGTCGCCGATGAGGTCCGCTTTGAACTCCTGCCGGTAAAACAAAAGCGCCAGAGGTGTTGCCCGCATTTTTATTTTCTGTGCGCCGATAGTTATTTCTCTCATGGTTCCTCCTTTAAGCTGCAGCGCCTGGGATGGTTACTGCTGCAAAGAACGCGTCATAAACTGTGGCGTTGGTGGCTGAAAGCTCTAAGGTTCCTTTGACCACATCTTTTCCATTGATCTCAATTGGGAAAATTGTCAGGTTCAAAACGTCGGTATTTGGCTCGATGGATTCGCCCTTAGTTTTTTCTTCCTTTGCTGGTCGGCTCGCTTGGCAATCGTAATAAACAAAACGACGATTCTTGTCGTCACCGGCTACCTCGCCCATAAGTGCAAATCGTGTAGGCAGACCGCTAGCCACTTCCACCAACATTCCATTAGCATCCAATTCCCAGCCGAGCATGGTGACTAAAACTGCGTCTGGAACCAGTGCCATTTCCAACTCCCCGGTGTACCCGTTGTTCGCTGTGGTCACAAAATATGGCCCGTTATCTGCAAAGAATGAGGATTCCCCTCCGACTGCTTTCGGGGTGAATCTTACGGCGCCTGGAATTGCGATAGGTGTTGCCCATGTTGGTTCGCCTAGTGCCGGTTCGGTTGCGAATGCGACGTGGACTTTTTCGAGACCAAATGTAACTTTATTCATAATTTCACCCGCCTAATATCTGAATTGTGTATATTACTTGGCGCATTTTTTCTGCCTCTATCCATGATTCCACCTTGGTATATGGCAACCTTAATTCCTTGAGCTTGTCTTGGACCAGCTTTTCTGTGACCGGATCCTTCTTCGAGGTATAAAGCTCAATGTCAAATTTTTCTAATCCGAGATAGTTTTGGTTGTCCGCCTTCATATCTCCACCGCCGGTGAATTGATAAGTTATGAAATTCGGCGCTGGAGCTGGGCTCTCCCGTGTGCTCACAAATTCCCCATAGGCGACGGGCAATCCGAGCGTCTTTAGTGCTGCAAATAGTTCTTTTTGCGTCGCCATGCCTATCCCCCGTTCCGTATAATTCCAGTAATCCGTTCCTGCAAAAGGGCCGCATATTTTTGCTCCGCTGGTCCGACGTGCGGCTTGCCTGCGACCCTACCTCCGCCTCGTTTGGCATGGCCCTTTTCGAGAAGGTGGACCAACCTGTAAAATTTCGGATTCCAGATGATGTTACGGTTTGACCCGCGTTTCTTTTCCCGTACCACTTTCCATCCCTTGGAGTATTTTCCACTTTTAAACCTAGAATTTGTCTTGATTTCCTGGAGGCATTCTTTGGCGACCTCATCCACCGTTACGTCAATACCCTCGCTGACTTCTTCCGTATATTCGCTTACTGCCCTTGCAATTGTATCGGCCAGAGAATCGATTTGGATAGTATTAGCCATCGGTAGCCACCCTTTCACAACTCAGACGGACCTTTTCGCCGCGTTCCTCGGTCCGGATGATGCGGTAGATAATGCCGTTGTGCTTGAGTTTGGCCTCGCCAAGGTATTCCCTAGTGTAAATTTCCAACCTCTTCTCTGGTCTCAAACCTGCTGTCGCGGCATTATAAAACTCACCTGAACCCACTGAGAGTTCTTCGGCAAATACTAACCGCTCAGTAGGTGTCTCGATTTGGTTGCCGATATCATCTTCGGAGATAGTGGTACTGATCAGAACTACTGTCTGGTCTTGCCTCATTTATGCCACCTTCACAATCAGATAGACATTTCAATTTTTAGTTTCACCCCATAGCCAACTGGCTGAGCAACGTATGAAAAGCGGGAGAGAATTTAATCCCCCCGCCTTCTGCGTTCCATACATCGGCAACACCCATGACAATGATTCCGACCGCTAAATCATCGAGCATCCTTTCATCCGGTACCCCAGCACGTTTCATGTATGACTTTACAGCCAGAAGTTTTTGAGTCAGGATCCCATCGAAGGCCGTGCTATCGAGTTGGATAGTTAGGCCGATCTTGCATTCTATTAAGAGTTCGGCGTCTGTCATTCGATCACCTCAGTTTATTCCCTCCAACCTTTAAGCTTTCTTGATTAGAAGCGCTCCGTTTTTATCTGACAGTTTGCCATCGGCAATCATTGTCGACTTACTGATCCATTCGTCAGTGTCTTCATTAACTAGCGCTTAAAGGTCATCTGCATGTTGGTGTTGACGGTATAGCTTTTTAATTTGCAGACGATACCAATCACATCACCAGAGATTGCATCATCGATCGACGGCAAGTACTCTTCTACAGGGATAACTTCTTTACCAAGGAATCGTTCAATTTGAATACCGTCTAGTCCATACGTGGTTCTAGCGACAGGCTGCCCGTTAACGTCCACCATTCCTACAATATACTTGTTCCAGTCTGCATCGTTCATAATGATAACGGCACCATTTCGATAACTACGGGGCAGTTTCGCCAGAAGCGTGGTCCAGGTGTCGTACTCCCCGAGGTCAGTCGCATTGACCGTAACGATTTGAGCCCCTGGAATCGCGGTATCCTTTGCAATGCCAAGGGGTTGTCCATTGCCAGAACCGGAGATAATGGATTGCTCAAGCGCGACGATCATAGCCTCGTAAATGTTGTCAGATATGGTGGATTCAAACACAGGTAAAGCGACTGTTCCAGCCACTATCTCTACGGCAACACGGCACTGGAGTTTGTGATAAGAGAAGGTAATGCTGGCAGTCGTCTTTTTCTGCTTATCGGATACAGTACCCGGTGTGGTCCATGTAGCAACAGGTTTTAGAGCGGATGTGGGTTGTTCAACGCCGCCTAAGATACTTGTCTTATTTATCTTGGCCCAGATTGTACCATAGTCTTTCATCTTCTCAATAATGCTATCTAGGATCGTGGTCGGAATAACGGCTCCGATATCACCAGTTCCGGTCGTTGCATCGACTCGGAATTCAATGGCGTCTGACTTAACGCCTCGTTGCACGTAATCCATAAAGGCAGACCTGTATTCCGGAGTATTATATTTATCGACTGAACGCTGCTCTGGCTTCTGGCTTACCCCAGCACCATACGTGCCAATGAGTCGGGTCGTTCCGACCGGAGCGCTGCGTTGTTCTCCCACGGGTTCCGGGGTACCCTCTGTGCCTGGCTTAGGCTCGCCTCTAAATTCCCCAACCGGTTGTTGTGATACGTTTCCTTCGGCACTCCTTAGCGCCACAAGTTGAGCGTCGATCATTTTTCCTTCAGTCGCAAACGTGTCGACCTCTTCCGTTGTTTTTGCGCTACGAATCGCTTCTGGTAAGGCAGCTCGTCTTGCTTCAAGGTTCAGGATCATTTCTTGAATAGTCATTATCTCTTACCTCCAAAATTTAAGTTTATAATCGTTGCTTCTTGGTGCTTACGAAGTTCTAGTTCCTCACCGCTTTTAGAGCTATCCAGCTTAGACCGGGCATTGTCCAATGCCGCTTTATCCGCACAATCCAGTGCTTCGTCACGGGCCATTATGTTTGTCTCCTCATATTGAGGAGACCACAAGGCTGATATTTCATGGATCTTCTTGAACTTTTTGATCTCTCTGGTTGGTAAATTGCTATCGAGATTAAGCCAACTCTCTTCTTTTACTGTGAAAGAAAAACTCATCCCGGTAACGTCTTGTCGTTTGACTGCCGAATACAATGCATTGGCCTCTGTGTTGTTTTCGATATCAAGCTTAGCCCTGAAGCTTAAACCCTGATCGTCGACGATGAGTTGCATTGTCGAGTTAGCGTTGTTGTTTCTGCTCCTGGCCAGCGGAATTGTTCTGCCGTTATGATGAATAAAAAATGGAACGTCCTTTAAGTCCGCCCCATCGAGTGCTCCACGTTTGATAACTTCTATAAACCAATTTCCTACGTTTGTTTCAACCTCGTAGGGTATGGCAAACCCTTCTATGATGGCCCCTGGCTCGGTTTCGCTAGGTTCTATAGCCCTAATTTCTTGGACCTCATAGTACCTTTTAAGTTTGTCGTCCCTTTGTTCTGACGTTTCTTTGTTCATTTGCTTTTCAGTCCCCCTTAATTCGCAATAAAAAACACCCCTTATAGGGATGCATTCATTAAGTGCCTGCACTCACTTGTGGAGCACCTGCCTTCTTCATTTGGTACTCATTGATAAGTGCTTTATCCACGTAATTTAGACTCTGTGTGATGCGTTCGCCGCCAACGATGGGCGGATAACCGAGCAGCGCTAACTTCTGATTGTCCGAAAGTAATCCCTGTTCCCCAGTAGTCTTCAAAAGCTCAAGCTTTGACTTTGTCGAGAGGTACATCATGTCTCGTTGGTAGAAGACAATCTCATTCCCTACGTCAAGTTCTCTCTGGGTGAACAGCGTCTTTGAAAACGCTTGACTCAAACTTATGAGGATTGGCTCCAATTTCTTTTCGTAAAACGCCTGGTACTCTTCATCGCTAAAGACTCCCCTTAGAATGGGTAAGGGGACCCCTATCTTATTCAAAACTTTGTTCTCTAGAAACTCCATCGTCTCTTTATCGATGAGCTTGGGGTCGACTGTGATTGGAGTGTAATCACCCTTTAAATCCAAAGGCAAGATACCTGTTGTGCCACTAGAAATGGCACGTTCAAACCTTGCCCGTTCTGCTTGTTGTTTTTCGTCATCAAGCATCGTGGCTATTTTGAGGATACCTCGAACCGATAGGGTTGTTTTTATTGCCTTGCCTATCCCCTGCAGGACTGTGTCGTTGATTTCCAGGACCTTCAGGAGTGCTGCATTGTCCGGTTGTCCGTTCCGACCACCGCCCATTATGGAGTTAATAGAAAACTGCTTCCTAAGGTGGATCACGTCCGAGTATGCCAGTGTGAAGTTATCTCCACTCTCAAAATGCAGGGTTACGTACAACTTCCCTGCCGAGTCCTGAACAAAATCGACGCGCCTTGGGTCCAGCGGATAAAACGCGGTGTAGCTAATATATTGCTTTCCTTGCTCGTCGCAACGTGTCTCGTAAACAGGGTAAATAAACGCATTATAGTTCATTTCTAAAAGCCAGATTGTTTTCTCTAGAAAGTCTTTCGTCGTCATTAGCTCATTGGGGGCAAATTTAAACAGCCTATTCAGACTGCTGTTGACGGTTGTCTGCATCCCTGTATTATCTGTTCGGATATGCCTTGGCATGAGCTTGCTGCACTCGGTTGCAATGACATCGATGCAGTTTTGGACGACGTCAGAGGCATAGATGTTATTTCCGAATTGAGAGAAGATAGGGCTGTAACCGTCTAAGAATTTCGCGTACTGCATTTGTTGTTTGGCCTCTTTCGAGGCGAACATAGCTTTCACAAGTTCGGAGAATCCCAAATTATTTATCACCTCCCACACTCAGCTCCACGTAAAATAAAGAGCCAAAATTAAACCTCGCCATTAGATATCTCGATATTCTACCTCACCAGATTCATGTACTCCGTTTTATTTTGGGTTAAAACGGCGTAGGTAATTATTAGTGTAATAGTGCCATCTATGCGCTTAATTTGGGTACCACCAACCTTGACCGGCATGATCAGTCCGCTACTTTCTATCTTTATAGCTGTATTTCCCAAACACCATTTATCGATTGGGTTGTTGTCATAGTTTATAAGCTTACTCCGCAAATCTGCCTCAACGATTTTCATAGGATTAGACATTACTTCTTTGCGTTGTGGTATCCTCTCCATGGTAAAGCCCATGTCTTCCATTTCCTTAACCCAATACTTTGCCAAAGCGTCGTCATAGCCAACCTTATACGGCTTTATACCTAATTGCTTAACGACGTAAACAAACCAAGTGGTGACATAACTGAAGTCGTTGTCATTGCCAGGACATATCTCAATGAGTCCCTGACGTGCCCATTCGAGATAATCCACACCGTCGGGACTATCTTTCAATTTACTCTCTGGGATAAAGTATTTGCCGAATGTATACTTGTGGCTGTCTCCTGGGCGCATGACAGTCATTCTCGCAGAAAGCAAATCTGTCGTCTCGGCTAAATCTACAGCGCCGATTCCTACTCCGCCACGAAGCATTTCAACATCGAACGTTGCGTCATTAGTAAGCTCAGCTTCAGTGAGCCAAGCAGTGGCATTATTTTGCTTGACGTTAAAGTCTTTTGCTAATACAAAGGCACGGGTTGACTTACTCGTTTTAGCTTCTTCTACCATACCCCTAAGATAACCCCATCGTTTAATTGTTCCAAGACCAGGGTTACTTTTGAGCCACGTCGTTTCATCCTGCCAAATCTCGGCTTCGCTATCCTGGGTAAAAAGAAATATAAGCCATCGAGGCCGATCAGTCTCTCCGTTTAAAACCTGGCGCGCCTCAATAAGCCTGTGGTCAAGGTATCCATCATTGGTAAAACCTTCGGTTGTAATTTCTCCATAAATCGGTTCTTCCTGTGTTGAGAGAGCTTGGCGTATTGGCATAATTGATTTATTATCCTTGAGCTCGTGAACCTCATCTGCGGACCCCACTCCTATATTTTTGCCCTCTTTAGCGCTGGTCTTTGCAGAGATCTTTCGGATATTGCCTCTATTTTTATACGAAAATTTGCCAGTATTCTTGGGTTTCTTGGGATTTCCGAAGAATATGCCCTTAATATTTTTACGGGTTACTTTGTTCAGTGCTGGACTTTGTTCCCTCATCGCGTCTATGGCCTGAAACATCAAGTCGGCCTGTTCATTCGTAGTCATTGCTTGAGCAAAGTATTTTAAGTCCAAGTGGCCCGCAAAAGAATTCTGCAAGATCCTGTGCTGATACAAACGGGGTTTTTCCATTTTTTCGACCAATTAAAAGTAAGAAGTCCTGGTATTTACGTACCCATCGACCGAACTCTTCATCATAGATTTTAAAACTATAAAAAGCCTCGATAAAGGCCTTTTGAAATAGCATCATAATAAAAGGTTTTCCGGCAAACGGCGCTTCGTAGTGTTTACATTGGGATTCAATAAACTTAATACGTTTATGAGCAGGCTCGAAGTTTATTTTGATCGTTGGATCATCGAAGTGAGTGAGTAATATATCCAACATTTGCATTAGCTCGTGGCCAATGATAATCTCTCCTCTTTTGCATTTACCGATATATTCGAGGAGGAATGAAGTCTGATATCTAATTCTTAATTCGTCAAGCATGACTACGACATCACCACCTTTTTATAAATGAAAATAGTGCAGTACACACTATTTTAAGCATTACTTATTTTCAAATAATCTTCGTGGTACATCCATCGTCATGAGCTCATGATTTGTGGATGTATTCAAGCAGCTAGGAATGGGACCCCTTGTACTCGGTGATCATTCAAACTCTTCTAAGCCGTCATCCGCTTCCAGGACGTTCTTGGATAGAACCCCATTCAAGGTTTTAATAACCACGGCATAAGCGTTAACATTCTTAAGGTACTGCTTAGCGGTTTCGATCGGCTTTTGAATCTCCGGATGCTGTGGGTGAAGCTTGACCATGCCGGTTAAGGTAATCGCCTCTTTGAGGACATGATTCTCCGCCTTGAGAAACGCCGCATCTTCGATTAACCCTTCGATGAGTTTGCGCTTGGACTCTTCGACCTCTTGGAAAATCCCCATTAATTTTTCCAGTTCTTGTTGTTGAACCTCTTGTTTTGTCATTTTTCCCAAAACCTCCTGGGGTTTTTAAAATTCTTGCTGTGTGTCAAAGATGCCTCCCTTCACCGGTTCCCTTTTGACTTGTTAGATCGGAAGGACCGGGGGGGGGGGCTAAACAGAATATTGTTCGAACCATTTCTGGATATACCCACGCCACTCATCTTTCCTGCATCGAAGCTCCTCATCAATCTCTAACCGTCTCAAGCACTCCTCTTGGCTAACGTCACAGAAGATCAGCTCGGCTCCGAGATCGCTGGCCAACTTCTCTCTCTTATACTTATCCTGGTACCCACCGATGACCCAAGCGTTATTCCATTTGCCAAACCGAGTCTTGATGTTATCCAGTAGCTGGTTGTGAATGCCGCGGACATTGCCCAACAAACTATCTGGCTTATCGTAGCTCGGCAACATTGTAACTGCTTGGTACAGCCTGTCCATGTCCACGACTATATCGCCGCGCTGCACCCGACTCTGCACGAAGTCTTGTTTGCCTGCCATCGGTGGTCCGTACACAATGTAAACGTTTCTACCAGTAGACTGACACCCGAACCTATTATGCTGAAGGTTATGGCAAGCGAAACATATAAGGTCAACGTTATCTGGGTTGAGAGAGATCAACGCGTCATGCACGTTCTCCGGAGTTAGTTCTATCTTGTGGTGCCCGATGATCTCTCTTGCCTTAGCGATCCGCTTCCCACATAGCTGACAATTGGGCCCCCGCTCGGCAATAAGGTTCAGCCTGAAGTTGATCCACGCATCACCCGCGTAGAATGACTGTAAAATAGCGAACTTTGCCACGCCTAAACGACCGCCTCTTGGTAGGACACCTTTTCTCCGTTACGAACTAAAAAAACACCAGCGTCGCCGCCAGCGTTTTCAGGAAAGGTATGATAATATCGTTTTACTATGACGTCTACATACTTGGGGTCGAGCTCCATCATATTGCAGACCCTTCCGGTCTGTTCTGCTGCGAGGATGGTTGTTCCTGAGCCGCCAAACAGGTCGAGTACTAAGTCCCCCTTATGGCTTGAATTGATAATGGTCCGGGCTACCAACGATACGGGTTTCATGGTTGGATGTTCCTCACTGCGCTTGGGCCTCGGTATATCAAACACGTCGCTTTGCTTTCTATCCTTTAATGGACAAAGTCGGCTGCTACCCTCAAGCCAGCCGTACCAAATAGGCTCGTACTGGGTGTGGTAGTCTTTCCGGGAAAGTACCAGTGAATCCTTCTTCCAAATGATTGTACTCGACCAGTGGTAACCCACATCCCGTATCGCATCCATGAGGCCACCCCACTCTTGGGCGCTCATAACGACGTAGGTCATACATCCCGGCTCGCTAACGAATGCCATAGTCGTAAATACTTTCAGCATAAAGGCTTTGAAATCTGCAGTACTCATACTGTCGTTAAGGATTTGACGGTCTGGTTTCCAACTTGGGTGGGCACTCCCGCCGTAGTCAACGTTCCAAGGCGGGTCGGTGAAAACCTGCCGAGCCTTCTGGCCGTCCATCAGCGTCAAGGCATCTTCTTGAGATGTGCTGTCTCCGCACATTAGACGATGTTTCCCAAGCAGCCAAACATCCCCACGCTGACTGATCGGGGTCTCAATCTCGGCTAAGGCTGCGTCTGCATCGAAGTCATCTTCTTTAACATCGTCCGGGTTCGTTTCTGCGGGCTCAAACTCAAAGCCGAAATCCTCCATTTTGAAGTCAAGGTCCAGCTCGCTTAGTTTCTCTAATTCTATTTCTAGTGCGTCGAAGTCCCACTCCGCGAGCTCTGACGTCTTATTATCAGCCAGCCTGAAAGCTTTAATCTGTCCATCATTTAAGTCATCAGCAATTAAACATGGTACGGTTTGCATACCCAGTTGAAGAGCAGCCTTAAGTCTGGTGTGACCAGCCACTACTTCGTTATTTTTATCGATAACAATTGGTACCTTAAAGCCGAATTGTTTAATCGACTCGGCAACAACAGACACGGCTTGATCATTATTTCTGGGGTTGTTTTTATAGGGTTTGATGCTACTTACGTTTATTTCTCGAATCACCAACTGTTTTGACCCCCCTTCTTTTTCGTCATTAAAATATTTTCGATCGTTCCATTTCTTTGTGAAAGGCGAACATCTCTTTCTCTAAAGCAACTTTTTGAGGATTGTCAGACCATCCATTTTCCTTATCTTTGTTTTTAAGTAAAATAAAGCAAGCAGCAACATCCGGCAAAGCATATTTCCTTGTCTTCTCGGTGAATTTTGTCTCCACTCCATCCACCATACGAATGGATGTCTTAAGTTCTTCATATTCAAAGCCCAGAGCTCTTTTAAACAAGGCATTTTCAACCTCTGTAACGGCTATATTCCGTCCTTTTTTAAGGGCTTTAGCTAATTCGACGTGTTGTTTTTTGAACTTGTTCAATGTGGCTACGCTGATTCCAAGATTCGTACAAACCTGATCCTCGGTAAGTCCGTCACGCATCCACTTTTCAACGAGAATTAAGTTCTCTTCAACCTGCGGCCATTTACTCTTTGACACTTACTATCACCCCTCATGCAGAAACGCCCTCATGAGAGAGCGCCTGCGTTTATTAAAAAAGGAACCCCACGAAGGGTTCCTAGGTATTGTCATTTACTCTCAGCTGAAACTTGCCGCCATCCTTATAGGAGGGTAGAGGGGCCTTAGGCCCTAGATCCATCGGAACCTTTGCCCCCGGTATTCTCTGACTGCCCGGGTCTATACAACCACGCCCCATCGGTATCAACGAACGCCTCACAGGCGAGCGTGACGCGACACAGGGCAATCGAAAAGGAACCCCTTTCGAAGTTCCCTCAACATCTTAAGCCTCTAAACTCGGCCCTTTGCGCTTTACTTCGGCGGCATGTTGGGCTTCAATCGTTCGGTAGGCTGCGTTCCCATCCAGCCTGCTAAGGAGGATATTTCGTTCGGCCTTATATTCTGCTCCGATAAATCCTAGTTTTAAAAGGAAGCAGCGGAAGGCGTATTTATCGTTATTGGTTTCCTTCTGCTTGGTTGAACTGAACTTTTGTTTTTTCGCTTGCTCGTTTAGCTGCCAGCAAAATACACCGAAAGCGTGGACCTCTTCAGCATCTAGACTTGCGTTGAAAAAGCTGAAGGAGATGGTCTTCTCTACCAAGTCAATATCCAGATCACTTCGGCCAGTGATTTCCCCAGCTTCGATTGCATTGTTTACGACTCTGACAAAGTCCTCAAGAGAATCTATGGGAACCGCGTTGATCGCCTTGACGAAGCTCGCTGCGAGTATAACCTCATACCGGGCAAGTGCTTTTTGTATGAGCGTTTGCTTGCTCCAAATAAGGTTTACAAGATTTCGAAGGGTATTCCCGTTATGACCGTCCATTGAAAGGGTTATTGTCAAATTCCCTTCTGGTTTTGCTTCCGCAATGTTTAGTGCGTCCAGGACCATCCTTAGTGTTACATGCTCCTCTTTGATTCCCATTTCCGGCGTTGTAACGATACCTTGCTTATTGACGGTCCATCCACCAGCATTGTAGTTGAAACTTGGGACACCTGCGTATTTGGGTTGCTCTCCGATGGTATCTGCGATCACTGAGGCTAGTTGTTTTCGTTCTAAGCCTGTAACTTTGGTGGAAAATCTCATGGTTTATCCCTACCTTTCATTTTTGGTAGGTACATTAATCACTCTATAGCGTGTGTAAGTCAAGTCATTTGAAGTAGACCCCTTTGTTCTCTTTCATCATCTGGTCATAGACTGTAAATTCTTCTGATTCCTCGTACATTTCCCGTAACCGTTGTTCATCCTTACAGCGCCTCCCATTCCATCGTTTACAATTAGTGCAGGCGTTTGTGCATCCTAATTCAGTCGGTATAAATAAAACGCACCTCACCATAAGTCATCCCTGCCCTTACAAAAATATAAGCCACCATAAGGCAGCAATGTTTTAAAAAGTAACGCGACCGAGGTCGCTATATAGAGGAGTGCGAAAATACAAAAGGCCCTCGGACGAGCTGTCCAAGAGCCTCTATATACTTTTCGCATCTTTACTATATCACCCAAAAACAGGTGTGACAATACTCATTTAGGTGCTAATTTGATACCAGAATTGTACTATTTTTGGGCCAATTTACTGCCATTTACAAATCTACCGTTCCGTATTCAAGCATCTTAGCAATATCTACGACCGCTTTTTTGCGGTATCTGACCAACGTAGTCCGTGAGATGTTGTATTTAGTCTGTATCTCATTCCAAGCCATCTTCTTTATGACCATATCAGTTATAATCTCTGAGAGCTTAGGTTCCAACAAGGTAATGCAATGCTCGAAAACATCCAACTCGCGCTTTAGCGTTTGGTACGTCTTTACCATTTCCTTCAAAATCTCCATACCCTCACTGTCAACAATGGTCTTGTACATAAGTGCAATCCTCCCCGATTTATCTGTAATATTACTATTTTGAATGTACTCACCTTCAGGTCTAGAAAAGGTTAATGCCGCAATAACCTCGTCATCCCCCAACCCGGAAAAGTGTGATATCTGAAACCGTCTAATACCAAGGTTCTGTTTAATTTCGCAATGGCCTTTGAATAGTCCCTTTACCCGCTCTTTCGTGTCCATTCCGCCCACCTCCTGATGTCAGTCTTTTTTCCGCCGATAACGCATGAATTCGTATTTCTCATTTTGGTTGCCAATTGCATAAATCGTGATTACACGTTTCACAAGGATCACATCCACATTCAGTGAGTTCGGCAGCTGTCATAACGACATACACGCAGTGTAGGCATTTTGGGTCACTTTGTATTAATTCTATTGACATGATAAGTTTTACAGCCATAGCTCCTACCTGTATGGCTTCCTCAATCATCCTGAGATTGTTTGACTTCTTCTTTTTAATTTCAGCAAAGAGTTCTTCAAGCTCTTCGAGTATTACGGCGTAACCTTCATGTGGGGAAGCAAACCACTCTCCATGGATCTTGTTCGCTCGTTCAAGTTCCGACAGCATCAAAACTGTAATATTGCTCGATTGCATTTATATTCACTCTCCTAACAATTTACCATTCGCGCTTTCACAGCATCGATCAGTGCCATTTGCCCGACTTCTTTTCGACTCAGCGCCTCTATGACTTGTTCATCAATTGTTCCTACCGTGACGATGTGATGAACTATTACGGTTTCATTTTGGCCTTGACGGTATAATCTCCCATTGGCTTGTAGGTACAATTCCAAACTCCAAGTGAGCCCAAACCAGATGATGATGTTCCCACCTGCCTGTAAGTTCAACCCATGTCCTGTTGAAGCAGGGTGCGCTAGGACTACTTCAAGTTTTCCATCGTTCCAGTCCGTAATATCTTGTGATGTATTCAACTTTCTCGGATTTAGTTTTCTGGCCTTGAAGAACTCCTGAAGCCTTTCCAAGTCATGCTTGTAAGCATAAAACACCAGAATTGGTTTTCCGTTTGCACCTTCCCATAAATCCTCGAGCGCGTCGATCTTGCGTTGGTGAATCTGACGCACAGCACCAAACTCATCGTAGACCGCGCCGTTGGCCATCTGCAGTAGCTTATTTGATAACACCGCTGCGTTGGCTGCATCGATGTCACCCTCAGTGAAGGGAAGCAACATATCTTTTTCCAACTGTTTGTAGAGAGCTTTTTCGTTTGGAGCCATCTCGACCCGCACAAAGTTATCAATCCTTGCGGGCATTTGCAGATAGTCCTGAGCTTTCATGCTTACGCAGATGTCAGATATTTTTTCATAAATGGCTTTTTCAGCTTCAGGCTTTAGCTTGTAGTTAAATATTACCTCTCTGTTTCGTTTATCTGGCTCGAAATACCGTTCACGATAACCGCCCAAGGTTTTCCCTAACCTCTCACCTCTATCCAGCAAATAGATTTGTGGCCAAAGGTCAAGAAGTCCGTTAGGAGCCGGGGTTCCGGTTAGACCCACAATCCGTTTTATGAGGGGTCGAACTTTGCGAAGGGCTTTAAACCGTTTAGCTTTAGGTGATTTAAAGCTCGACAGCTCCTCGATCACCACCATATCGAAAGGCCATTTCCTTCCGTAGTGCTCAACCAACCAGACCACGTTTTCCCGATTGATGATGTAAATATCTGCTTTCGATTTAAGGGCTGCTATACGGGTTTTCACAGGCCCTAAGATTTTAGCCATGCGTAAGTGCTGCAAGTGATCCCACTTCTGGCACTCTTTACTCCAGGTGTCCTCGGCCACCCTGAGTGGCGCTATCACTAACACCTTCTTCACTTCGAAACGGTCGAAGATGAGTTCATTTATAGCAGTTAAGGTTACAACCGTTTTCCCCATTCCCATATCCAGGAGAAGACCACAGGCTGGCTTGTCCAATATTTGATTAGCCGCATAGTCTTGATAATCATGTGGGATATACTTCATCTATGAACTCCTTAACCTGCTGGGTTCTGTCAATCACTCGTACCTTATGACCGAGCCTCTCAAAGACTGCCGCCATTTTTACTTGTTTAGGTGAGAGGTGTTTGCCCGGTGCTTTGAGTTCTACGAAAAACACCCGACCGGCGGAGGTGAGAACAATTCTATCTGGCACTCCTGCTGTGCCTGGCGAGACAAACTTTAATGCCAAACCACCACGGGCCTTGACTGCATCCCTGAGTTTTATTTCAATCTGCCGTTCTCTCATTACACACCTCGGTTTGGTATATACAGTAAACATCCCTGAATGTTTGCACCGCATCATCGCAGGCATACCTCGACTGCAAATGATTTTCGATGGTGCTCTTGTCAGTCGAGGTTTTGGGGAATTCCAAATCACGACTTATATCTCCAGCCAAATCCCCTTCCGGATTTTGTTTTCCGGTATATTTTTTAAGACACCAATCATAAAAGCTCATTTTGCGTTACCCTCCTCAATTTTAGTGAAAAGTTGCCGAAAGACCCAATTTGCCACGTTTTCTCTACACGTGCACAACGCGTTCTCGCACACATATCTCGCGCGCATTACCTATAATACTTACTTTCTAAAGTAATAGTAAATAAGTGGCAACTTAGGCAATCAAGTCTGGGGAACCGCTGTTCATACGCCTTCAGACGGTTTCCAATTTCGGTTGCCTAAGCCTTAATATCGGCAACGGTGGCAACCCCAGAGCGGTTGCCACAATTTTGGAAAGTTAGACTTTAAATATAACGAAATTCTGCTCTTTTAAAACTGTTAGGGATTTAAGGCAACATCGGCAACTATGTCTAAGAACCGCTGTTCATGCTACTTTCATGGGTTGCCGATAATCATTATTGGTTACTCCCTAATGTAGCTTCTTTGGACACCATACACCTTAAATTTGAGCTTACCTTCACGTCTTTTCCAGCCATCTGTGTGATCCAATATACTGCGAATCTCACGCGCCTGCATATTGGTTAGCATTTTTGGATCACCACCAAAACACTCGCACCATACCTCTATCGCGCATACCCTACTTCTCTGGATCGTACCAGTAACACCATTAAAATCACCTGTCAAGAACATCCGTCTTGCATATAAATCCAGGTCGTCCCAATTTTCCGGCAGCAGCACATCCAAGTATTCATAAACCAAACCGGATCGATCGCTTTCCTCGGTGTGTTCGTCTTGAATATACATGGCCCACTCGGCCAGCATATCCTTGAGGTATAATTCCTCCCCATCTTTATAACCCTGGACTGCTTCTGCCCACACCTGATCGACCTTAAAATCGTTCCACAGGCTTTGTTTGCCTTCCCCAACGTTCACAGGCCAGAAACGTCGATTGCCTGTCTTATCCCGTAAACACTCGTAGTCGTTGGTCGTTCCCATGAAGACACACTGTCTTGGGAATACCGCCGTACGTCTGCCGTAGGCTTCCCGGAATATATCCTCTTGCTTTGATATAAAGTGTTTCAGGGCATCGATGTCTGCCTTCTTGGCGGCTGATAATTCGCCCATTTCAAGAATCCATGCACCTTGCAACTGTTCGTAGGCTTCCTTCCCTACGACAGTCGTTAGGCTGTCTGAGTACCATTTTCCGCCGAGTTTCTTCATGAAGTAGCTCTTACCAAGCCCCTGTTTACCAATGAGTAGAAGCATGTAATCAAACTTGCAACCTGGATTGAAGATCCTCGCGACCGCTGCGCACATTGTTTTTCTGGTTACTGCTCTTGTATACTCGGTATCCGACGAACTGAAATAGTCAATCAACAACGTATCAAGACGCTCTATTCCATCCCACACAAGACCACTCAGATAATCCTTCACTGGATTGTACCGGTTCTGTTCTACGATGACTGAAAATGCATCCATGGTTTTACCGACGTGGTTTAAGCCATACACACGTTCTAGATAATGCCTGAGAGCTGCGTCATCGGCATCTGACCAATAGAAACCCTGGTTCATATCCCGCCAAGGTAAGCTCTTTAATAGCTCGTTTCGATGGGCGAACTCGTTATGCCCGACCGTCCCACAAATTTGAGGATCGTTTTCCATGATGAGTCTGATATTGTCAATGGTCGCCTTCAGCGTGCCATCTTTTTTGTACTCTAATCGTTCCGTCCAGTTATCATCCACCGGCCCAAAATCCTTCAAAGCCGCCGCCATACTCTCGGACATGAGCTGTTTCTTAACGTTTACGTCAGCTACAGAGAACTCCTGCATGGCTTTATACGAGGGTCGTTTGCTCGGCGGTGTGCCTTCTTCCACCCCGTCGTCCTGGGCACCAAACTTATGGACACGTACCAAATCGAAGGCGTTTACTAACTTGCCACTGATCGGATCTGTTCCATGGTGAGAGAACGCGAACAGGTCGTTGTCGTAAAGTATCAAGCCTCCAGATGTAGAACCACCAAGAAAGGTATATCTGCCTTCTATATCGCAAGGAGCATAAATGTCGCTAAGAAACGTTTCTAGCACCTCTGGAATTGAATAGGCTCGGCAAAAGGCACCAATTACGCCAGTTTTAGTTGTAGGATCGGTCTGTTTCTCCGCTGACTTTTTGATGACACTTTGCTGTCTGGATGATACAGGCCAACTTGAGGCATCCTTCCAATCGTCGTAACTTTCCAAGACTTCGTCAGGATTTAGCCATGGCCCGTCAATGTGTTCGAACACGTATGCTCCGTCGCTTGAGGTGCTTGGCCAGTACATTAGCCTAGAGGCTGAATAGGTGGTGTCGTCGAATTGCTCTATCCCAAGATCGTAGGCTACCTTACGAGCGATTGCTGTATATTCCTCAGCCAATACCGCCCTTGCCAGTGGGATAACGAGCCTGAGCCTCGGAGCCTCGGGCACATGTTTATGAGTGGAGTAAATGCAGCAGGCATAATCGTAAAGCATGAAGATTCCGGCCCAAACGTCAGGCTGGGCATAATCCATATCAAGTGTGAGCAAAGAACTGTACTCTACAAATCCGTTTTTTCGTCGACCGCCCTTTAACCTCCCACCGACGAACCCCCCAACATCCTTGCGATCATCCTGGTCGTCTTTGGACATTTTCCGGTACTCTTCACATGTCTCAGAAGTTTTCTGAGTGACATTCACTTTTTCTAAAAACTCAGACCACTGCAACTCTTTGTTTGTCCACTTTTTCTCTTTCCGCGAATTGCCCGTAGCGATCGTGATCGTTCCATCATGCTTTAATTGAGCCATCTTTATTAACCCCCGTTAGTTTCGCCTCGCCTCTTATTCTTGCAACGGCTAAAAATGCCGTTAAATCTCGATATCCTGAGGTGTTCCTTATATCCAGGCTTTCCTCACGCTGATTCTTACGTTCTCTCTGTTTCTGCCTGTTCCTCATAATTTAGCCCCCCCTAATCTTTCTTGTAAAAGTCTGTCTCAAATCCGGCTGCTCGTAATGGTAAGCCCTCGGCCCAACTTATCGGTTGTCCCATTATCTCGCACACTTCTTCCAGCGATCCCTTGCCCAATGGCGCTGTAATGACCACCTCGTCATGGACATGCATCGAGATCTTATATCCAGCCTTATCGACCCGTAGCATGGCATCGGCGAGACAATCTCTAGCCACTGCCTGAACAATGTTTTCAACGAGCCTCCCGCCATAGGTACTCATGCGGCACCATTGTTTATTTTCCCCGATGCCTTCATAGGAGATGGCCTCACGACCGAATTTATTAAGCTCCATTTTGGGCTTGATGTAGGAGAGCTTTCTGCCTGAAGGAAGGGTAATAAACAATATTCCACTTTTAACATGGAACTTCACCTGACCAACAACTGAAGGCTGTTTTTTACTAACGGCCTTCTTTGCGGCATCATCAATGGCATACCAGTATTTAACGATGTTGCTATTCGCCTGTCTCCATGCTTTGACTAGTCCGTCCAGCTCTTCTTCCTTGAGTCCCTTATCCAACGCCCCCATAGCTACGAGGGCATTAGCTCCGCCCTGGTAGCCAAGCGCCAATTCTGATATCTTACCTTTCTGTCTAAGCTCGTACTCTGGATTCCCTTTCGCGATACGCTCCACAGGCACGCTGAACATCTGTGAAGCAGACGCTTCGTAAATCTTGCCGTGGCCTTTAAACACCTCAATCCGCCATGTCTCACCCGCGAGCCACCCTAGCACTCTGGCTTCAATTGCTGAGAAGTCGGCAACGATAATTCGATGACCCTTGGGTGGAATAAAGGCTGTGCGGATGAGTTCAGATAGCACGCCCGGCACACTTTCATAGACCATTTCTAAAAGATCAAAGTCCCCGGATTTTACAATGTCACGTGCTAGTTCCAAGTCCTTCAAGTGGTTTTGTGGAAGGTTCTGAACCTGCACGAGCCGCCCTGAGTTTCCTGTTATCCACACTTTGCCATTTCGTCTAACTACGAAAAATCCTGTTTCAGTTTCGGCACAATATACCGTCCCTGAAAATGCCTCTTTACTGGGCTTTTTTCTTATCTCGTTATGCCCGCCGGGGGTTAACCAAATATTCACTATATAGGCGTCGCTCCACTTTTCATTATCTCGGACCTTTGTTGTGACAGTGGCAGCACGTCCTGAAAGATGTGCAAGGGCCTGAATTATATCTGCGTTTTGCTTGTTGATGGTGCTGTACTGAATGGAGTTAGGACCACATCTGTAGCCATCCCAAAGCTCTAATTCGTCGAAAATTACATCAGCAGATTCATCGAGTAGCCACATCTTAAATGTCTTATCGCGAAACGTGCGTAACCAAAGAGGTGCGTTCCTAGATTTAATAGTAATAACTGTCGACTTTTCATGGATAGATACGATAAACGATAAGGCACATTTTCTGAGCAAGCTTTTACATCGTTCTATTTTTCTTTGCTTGCTAAAGTGAAATCTGAGATCACCTTCTCGGGTATAGTGACCATCAGCTTGCGTCATAATTAATATTCGCAGCTCAAGGTGATCAAGATTGCTATTAACAACGCGACGCCCTGTAAACGGTATGCTAAACCTTTTAGCCTCTAAGTTTTGAACGGTATCAACTTCCCATCTCCCATTTTTACCCCAATAAGCCATTCGGTGGTCAGGTGTGCTTACTTGCGAACACCTTTGTGATTCAATAGAATAGAGATCCCCAGAATAATCAAAAGACACGGATTGAGATTTCTGGAAAGAAATAAATTCGGTTTGTGGGGACCAGCAGGCTATACGCCCACCCTTCCAAGTATCAAGCCTAACCCACCCATCCGAAGTTAAAACTTCATGATCACCAGTAAGGCACCACCGACCTGTCCTGTTCGCGCCGTAAAACTGCAAAAGTCCTCGCACATGGTTGTCTGGGCAGATTGCACGCTCAATGGCAATGTATTTTTTGATGGAGGTTTTAGCCATTTCTTGCCTTAGCTGGAGTAACCTTTGAATTGACCCTTCGGTGTGACTCTCCATATCGCTTACTGCCTTTTTAGATAAGTTATCGACCTCAACCCCGTTGCCTAACAGCCATTCTTTAAGCTGGGCCACACTGTTTGGATTGTCCAGCCCTGTCAGTTCTTTAGCTTCCTTGAAAATACCTGATCGGTACCGTTTATCGCACCGGATGGCATTTTTCACGAGTTCGGTATCTACCAATATTCCTCGGTCGTTGATCTGTTGGTCAAGCACCCAAAGGGTCTGTTCATTATCGGATATGAGGTACTTCTCAAGTTTCTTCCGTATGGACTGCTCCACTTCAACGTCTCTTATGCAATAATCCTTGAAGGTTGCCCACTTCTCTGGTGCATGGCTTGGAAGATTACGAGTTCTCTCACCATTGGTTTTCGTCGGCTTACACGGGATGGAGAAATACCGGATCAGTGCCATACCCTCGGCCATTTTCTGCTCTTCTAACTCCAGAACCTTGGCAACCCCCGCCAGATGGAGCGGAAGTCCTAACATGGCCGATTGTACCGCTGTACAGCGCCAGGCTTTAGGTGAGAGTGACCGCTCTAAGTAGACTGATAGACAGGTTCGTTCAAAATTGGCGTTAAAGGCGGTCTTTATGACACGTTCATCGGTTAACGCCTTTACTAATTGAGGTGGTAGCTTTTCACCACAAGCCAGATCAATGATACTCACCGACTCATATTCAAAGGCATAGGCGAACAATAAGATTTCAAAGTCTGGGGCAGAGGTGTACGCATACACCCCTGCTCTTTTCAATTCCACACTGGAGTAGGTTTCTATATCGATTCCGAGGGTTTTCATTTGAAGACTTCTTTGAGCACGTCAAGATGGTAGGTATTAACCTGACCAAATCTCGGGTCTGTAACCTTGCCAATGTCCACTTCATAGTCTCTGCTAATTTGTGACGCTTTTCTCCCTAGTAGATTAGCCTTGCTGCCATCTATCCTAAGACCACGAAGGCTCGCGTACCCAATAATAGAGAAGAAATCTTTGGAGTGGTTTTCAATTTTCGCTTTCAGTAGCTTTATGTCTTCATCGTGTTCTGCCTGCTTAATTTTGATGGCTTTCATCGACTGTAACGAGACAATAAGGATGTCTTCGATGGATGTAGGTTTTCTTACCGGATTTTCCATCTCTTCAAAGCGAGTAACATACGCTGCCGTAAAGCGAACGCCCTTTTCACCAGTCATTTTATTGGCTATCAGATCACAACCTTTTTTGCTAATAAGGTAGCAGGGTTGCTCTTTATTCTGGCTGTTAATATAGGTGCTTTCTATGAAAAAATCTCGACTCTGCATTTTTGCAGAGTCCAAATACTCCACATAAGTTCTTATACTCCTCATCAGTTGATCATGAGGTTTATCCACCATTTTAGACACTTCTCGGCTATCTACCATAAGTCTGTTTTCGTAATTGATGACTTGTAAATCGTTCATAATGTCCTCCTTTTAACTAGCTCAGAAAGTCGTCGTCGTCATAGGCCTCAAAGTCATCTTCAGCTCTACTGCGTCCTCCCAGCGGTTCTCCATCGGCAAACTTCTGTAGGTTTTGCAGACCACAGGCGATGCCCCGGTTGCCGTTGGTGTTGAAAGGATAGAACGTAATACTCGCCCTGCCATAGCAGCCACTGTAAACTTCTGTACTGTCCAAAATAGTATCTCGATTCTTATCAACGATTCCTGGTTTTGTAGCACTATTGGCATTTACAAAATAACAGTTCGCGTAGTTTTCATCATCCGATCGGTCAATATCTCCATCTCGGAGAGGTCGTTTGAAACCCGCACCACTGGTGAACTTTGCACCATGCTTGGCAATTCCTACTTTTTCAGCCTCTTTAATAGCCGCGTTGATTTTCTCAAGACCTTCCTTATCCGTCTTAAGGATGACAAGACTGACCGAGTATTTTTCGTCTCCACCGTTGATACTCTTAGGCGTCCATATATTACAAAATGAGAATCTTACTTTTCCGGTAATCACTTTTGTTGTTTCATTTGCCATTTTTACATGTCCCCTTTATGCTTTTACTTTAAATTTCTTACTTCCTGATAAGACACTCAATTTAAATGGCATCTGCAAAATCGCTCTTGGCTGCATCGAGGGTATTCCATTCTGGATGTTTGTCCGACTCTACCACCAGCGAGGGTTTGCCCGGAGGTGCGATACACAAACCTCCTAGTAGTTCTCTAAACCGTTGCTTGCCAAGTAGCTGAGTCATAGCCGTTATGCCGAGAAGATTCTTGGTATAAATCTGGGCTTCGTCGTAGTCGCCAGTTGCTAATACCTGCTCTGCAATCTTGGTCTCATCTACATATTTTCGTCGACTGGTTCCTTCGATCAGCTTGTACCCATGCCATATTTTTCGGCCAGCTATTGCTTCTTTTTCGGCGAACTCCCAGACATCCTTCGCCCAAGATTTCAGCTCATTTGCTTGTGCCAGTACCTTGGCCATCTCGTCATCTGTCAATAATTCAGGCAGCTTAAAGTCTAGCTTGGCGATTTCTAAATTAGCATTAGCTCGCTCTCGGCATTGACTCTTTGCCCGGCAAAAGCGACAATGTTCACCGGATATAAAGTCACCTTCACCTTTAAATGCAAGTGCAGCCTTGGGTTTCAACTCTGTCTCTGCCCATTTTAAAAGCTCGTCCACTGAGAGTTCAAAGGTCGATATATTATCAAGTCTGGGTTGGCAGATCGTCAATCGCACTGTTTCGATATCATACAAGAGGTCAACTATATTCAAAGCACCTAACGCATAGAGCTTAAGCTGGGGATTATCCTCTGCCGATACCTTTACCCTCCCGTATTTGAGATCGACAACATCCAACACTCCGTCGGACACAATGACGAGGTCGCCTGTACCGAACCCGCTAGGAACATAGTGGGAGAATTCCAGTCTCTGTTCAACGAGCACCAGTGGATCACTTGACCTTGTTTGAGCCTCGGCAATAAGTTCACAAGCAAAATTCATATAAACATCTGTGTAGCATTCCAACTCTTTCGAGTCGTACTTACTGACAGGTTGTATCGTTTTGATCTTAAGAACCTTACGGAGTTTATGCTCTGCCAAAGAGTGTGCGGCAGTTCCCTCAGCTGCAAATGTTGTTTCTTTATCCTGGAACCGAGCTTCCAACTCTGGTGCTGGCGTACAGCGCATCCAACGATTCGCACTTGATGCTGATAATTTCGCGTGTTCCCCCGTTTGAATCACCCCCTTCAAGTGGGAAATTAGTCTTGGCATATTCCCCGAAATACTGACGAGCTGCACAGTCATAAATTATCGCTGCTTCAAATTCCGATTCAAAGGCTCCAAGGTGTTTCGATCTTCCGTTTACCATGATTGCTGCACGCCAATTTTTTCGTTGCTTTTGCCAGCTAACACCTTTGAATTTACTAGTCTTGTTCTTTTTTAAGCACTTTCTATTAAAGCTGTTCTGTTGATTTGTCAATATCCTCAAATTAGATCTCCGGTTATCGACTCGGTTGCCATTGATGTGGTCAACCTGCATGTTCTGAGGTGAATTCAAGATTAGTCGGTGCATCAGTATGGTATGAGCAGTGTTCGTATCTTTTCTACCATTTCTGCAATCCCGCGCGGCGTATCCGCTGCTATCTGCGTACCATCTATACATTGACAACCACTCATAATCCTCATCGTCTACGATTGCTACTGCCCCTTTGGTTAAAGGGATATAACTCGCCATTAGAGTTCCTCTGCTTCTTTTAACAAGTCACCATACCTCGAGGGATCGACAGCGGTCAGCTTGTCCGCTTCATATCGCTTGAAAAGCCCCTGAATTGCCACTTTCTTGCCAGCCTGTGATTTGGCTGTGAGTACCGCTCGAATTTGTTCAAGTGTTACAGGTTTCTCGATTTCTTCTGTCTTTTCAGGTGAGATGGGTTCCTCTTCTTGCTCTACCGCGTCTGTAGACACTTCTCTAGTAACCTGAACTTCCTTTGGCCTGTTTTCCAAGGCTTCTGCCAGCCTTGTCATTACCGAAATAAGCTCATCGTATTTTATTGTGATTTCAAGTTTACTCATTTAATTGCCCCTCTTTTCCCAAACAGATTAATAAAATCATGGTATACTCGTAATAGTCATATTCCTATATTGGTCCGCTTGGTGTTAGAGCACCAGCGGGCCTTTTCGTTGTGCATGCATCTCATCACCTCCTCTCGATGAGCCGTCGTATGCAAATCACCCCAGCTTTTCACATCGATCACTAAAGTATTTGATTGGAATGCCCAAGTGCTCCGCAGCCTCAATTTCAAGCATCATGCCTCTAGAAAATCTCTCTCCGAAGGCCCAGATTTCATCGCACCGTTTCAACATAAACAAACCAAGTAACATACCTGCTTGACGTTCCTCTATTATGTCTTCATCAAGAAACTGGGTGTTGTGTAAATGTACCGCTATTGGTGTAGCGTCCTGTGTATATGCAAACCGACAATATCCCTGTGCCTTAACTGTGTTGCGTTCTACATCGCCGCGGTATGGCGAGCATATATAGACTAATTTCATACTGCCACCTGCCTCTTTCTAACAGTCAAACTTGAGACGCTTTCATCCGGAAACAATCTGAGCAACCCAGCCAGCATTTTTCTCCCCGCACCGCGTCTACCGCTCAAGGCATTGCTTAAGGATCCTCTTGACAGCCCCATCTTTCGGGCAAGCTCGTTTTGAGACCAGCCGCATCGTTTCGATAGCTCAATGACATTATCCTGATTAAGTCGCATATTACGGCCTCCTTTAGAATGTTATGTTCGTATTTTGAATATAACGTTCGTCAGCTGGGCAAAAAAATAGCTCATCCACGGTTACTCCGAAGAAGTCAGCAATTCGTTTGGATAATGCAAAACCAGGTGTACGACGTCCATTTTCAATCATGTTCACATAATCCCCCGCAATGCTTAGTTCTTTCCCTAGTGACCCCTGTGTGTACCCACGCTGTAGTCTCAGCTCTTTAAATTTAGTATTTTTCATCTCTGTCCTCCCTTAGCATCTAGAATAATTTGTTCTGTGGTTATCTTATCTAATCTTTAAATTTCTGTCAATCGAAATTTTTGTTCGCATATTGACCTTATTCGAACGTTTTGTTATAATAACTTTAGATTCAAGACGGAGGTGTTCGAATATGTTGTTCGGTGACAGGCTTAAAAAATTGCGAGAAGATAAGGGTTTGATCCAGGCAGAACTCGGTAAGTTGATCGGTGTATCTGACCGTGTTATTGGTTATTACGAATCCAACGACCGTATTCCCAAGAAACAGGAAACATTTCAGAGAATTTCTGAGGTGTTCAATGTATCGGTTGATTATCTCATGGGGACAGATGGCGCCTTTGTACAAAAATCTGTCGAGCAGTTCGGTTATACTGGAGGTAAACAAGCTAAAGAGGTATTGAATGGTATGCAAGCCCTTTTTGTGGGGGGAGAATTACCTGAAGAGGATCAGGACGAGTTTTTCAGGATGGTAACCGAAATGTACTTTGAAGCTAAGAAAAACAATAGGAAGTATCGACGTAATAAAGAATAATAGAATTCGAATAACCGGGGTGAAAAGCATGGACATCATTATCAAACAAGCCGATGCACTCGTTCACCGTTTTAAGACTCGAAACCCCTTTGAGATTGCCGATAACCTTAACATCACCGTTAAGTATGGTGATTTTGTCGAGCTTAAAGGATTTTATAACTATACTTACCGAAACCGGTTTATTGTAATTAACTCACGTTTAGAGGAAACCGAACGAGACATTACTTGCTCTCATGAGCTGGGCCACGACCGTCTCCATCGTAAACAGGCAAAACTCGGCCTTATGAAGGATTATCACTTATTTAACGTTGCAGATGTTTGTGAGCGAGAGGCAAATTTGTTTGCTGCCCATTTGCTGATACCAAGTAGTGACTTTTTAGACTTAGCTAGTAGTCAATGTACGTATGCCCAAATTGCTGCGGGGTTAAATGTACATGAAGAATTAGCTATTATTAAGGGCACTATTCTAAACAGACAGGGACATCGTCTCAACATTCCTTATTTACCAAGCTCAACATATTTGGGGAAAAAATGAAACTAAAAAGAAAGGCACAACAGACTATTAGCTGCTGTGCCTATCTCATATTCCCACCTTATCTACGACAACCCGAATCCATTACCTCCTATAGATTACACTCATAGTATTCCTGCTTCAAGCCGTTCATCAAATAATAGTCGTTACAAAAACTTAAATCCCGTTTACTTTAAGTCTTTAACAATTGAAACAAGGTCATCGCTACCACTATTGACTTCTGGTACAAAATATCGATGAACATCATCATCAAACGCATCAAACATGAGTTCCAAAAATTGTCCTTTGAACCTCATGTCTCCCATAAAGTAACTATTTAGATCACCAATATGGGCCACTCTTCTTCCATTTTCACTTTCCCGCTTCCCCCATAAATGAATACCAGAAATATTATGCCTAATACTTTTAATACCTTCGAACAGTTTTTCCATAAGATTCACCTTAGAACTGCTAATTTGATGAGTAGTGAAAAGTTGGGGAAGGTCTATGGTAATTCTTAGGTTGACATGGCGCTGCTCTAATACATTAGAAAGTTCTACTAGTTGGTCTATATTTGATAGGATGAAGTCCCCACCAGAATATCTTGTACCGCTTCTATTCTCAACTAGTAATGTTACGTCCGGGAAACAAGTCTTTATTCTATTTTCAAATATGTTGAAAATATCCACGAAACGTCCGATATCACTGTAATCCGAAAAAGACGGGTGAATTTCTATTATTTTGGGTGCCAGATGACCTTGAGTTAATTCTTTAAGGAAATCTGCGAATTCTATTGCCCACTCTTCCGAATACCATAACATGGGTATTCCTCTTTTATTTGCCTCACATATGGATCTATACTTTTTAATAATTGTCGATTCGAACTTTCTACCCATAAAACTGTACTCTGTATGTAAGGAATATTCTCCACTAGCTTTTAACTTTGAAATATCAAAATGACCGGCAACTTCTGTTATCTTTGGTTGAATATCCTCTGAGTATCTGCAGAAATGGTATTGTATCGGAATTAAATAGGCCAATCATTTTACTCCCTCTATAACACAATTAAGCCCTAAGTTTTATCCTGCGGCTGCAATTAATTCCATAATCTAATCCTTGTGGCTTACCCACTACTAGCGTCTAATGATTTCACGATACACCCTGCATCCAGGCTGCCGCCTCTTGGCCGTTTTACAGAGAGCTATAAATTTCATACTCAGCTGGCCAGTTTTCACTGACTTCCAACCTCTCAAAGCTAATTTATGAGTTTCTCCCATAAACTCCTCTTCATCCACTTCTTTATCTTCATCAATGTTCAGCATTTATTCAGACGGAAAAACCGCATTACTAGCGGTCAGCAGTGGTCCCCATTTATCCTGTCCAGATAGCTATAACCCAATAAATATGCAGGAGTATCACCACAGAATAAACGACTAAAAGAAGCCCCAAAGAGCAAGTGACAAACTTATTAGATGTTTCCTGCCTCTTCCAAAGCACAAAACCAAGCATCACTGGCAGCGACAACTTTACTGTCCTAAGTGTTATTGGGCTTTTTTCGATAAACCATCGCATCACACTTCTTCGATTGCGCCTTGTTCAAGTCCCAATAGTGTCCATCTTGTCCCCAAAATGTCCCATAGCTGATTACGTATCAATAATAAATAGTGTGTCTATAAACCAAAGTATAGGTGTACTGCACGTGACGTTATTTCATTTTGCGTATTCCTATCTGTGTCATTCTTGGATTTTCCCACTAAACCTAATTCCTGTAATTTACTTGTTCTCTTTCCCACCATTTGGTGAGTACTGTCGATTAGTGATGATATTTCCCCGGCTCTCATCTTTCTTTTCTCGGAATGTAAAACTGATAGTATTTCAATTTCTATCGGTTCCAACATTATATCCCGATCCAAGCCCGAAATTTCAATTTTAAAATCTTCAGAAATATAAACAATAGAGCATTCACCGACAGAACACTCAGGACATTTCCAATGAAACATTTCAAAACTTGCGCTTTTATCCAGTGGGTAGCAAGTTCCACAGTCGATACACTTAATCGTTTGATTGGAAGACAAATATTCATGAACTGCTCTCGTAAAGTCAAAGCCTCGTTGAACAAAGTAGTTACGGTATTCTCTACCGGGAGGATACCCCCAATTCATCCTTTCACTTTCTACCAGTCCAAAATAAAGTGCGTACACCATAACTTGTTGTCCACTTTTATTACGTGTACTTTTATATTTTGATAATAGAAAATTCGATTCAAGAGAAATAAAGAAATCACCTAACTTGGGTGTGACAATAAAATGACTTGTCGGCGGATTTGATAAATTCGAGAAATAGGTCCCTCCTATTTCTCCACTTATAATTTTTTTACGGGTATCCCTTGCTTCTTTTACAATCATATCCAGAAGGGCTTTTTGATTGTAGCGATCTAACTTGTTTTCAAAAGGTTCAAGAGCATAACGGTTAAGTTTATCAAAGTACAAACTTATAGTTTGTTCATAATACTTTTTTGATGATAATTTTATTGTTTGCAAGGTAATTTTGGAGCCCTTTGATATTACATCCAAATAGCAATATTGTAATAAATGCCCAATAATCCTTGGAACATTAAACGAAGCCTGGAAAAGCAGGATGTAATAATCGCTCATGTTATTATCAGAAGTATCAAAGTAATCTTCTATTTTCTCATTGAATGCAACAAATCTTGTTTGTAATAATCTTGCTGTATAGTCAATAGCGTTTCGTTCCATTTCCTGTACTTCCAATGATTCATAAAGATCTGAAAAATCAAGACTTAATATATCCACTTTATTAGGATCAATTTTCCCAAAATAGACTCTTCCTGGGTATCCAGCAATTTTCAATTTAATCGTTTCATTACTTGAGTTATTTAATGGTGATAAAATCACATCAACAAAAAGCCTCTGGTCCATAAAGTTTAATTCTGAAAAATCGTCTAGAAATATAACAAGTTTTGATAAACCACATTCATTTAATAGATTCTGTATTTCTCCAATTATCTCACCGAAAGGAAAAGATTTGTAGACGACATCCGAGTATTCATTATATATATCGATATCATCTAAAGATTTATCGAAATCTGTTAGAGTCGATTCGGCTAAAGCTCCACCGCTTGCTAACCCCGCATTATTTATCTTCCCTTGTACATTGGCTTTTTTGCTCTCTGTTTGACTGATTTCGGTTTGTTGTTTCTTTCTAATTTGGGTAGTTATCTTCTGTAATATTGGTAATTCATGTGACTCTAATCTGGTATGCTTTACTCTTTCTTTAATTGTCTCCAAATTTGACATTAATCCTTCATACTGTCTTTTTTTGCCACTCAGCCTTCTCCAAATTGACATATTTTCACATGTGGTTTTTATCTCTTTTAATAGTTCAGAGATAACTTGTCCGAGCACAGACTTTCTTAACATATGTGCTTTAAAAGCACCCTCACTAATATTCTCTCTATCTTCTGCGCTCTCAGTATCATACTGAGTGGGTATTGTATCATAAAGTGATTTAACATCTAAATAAACTGTTATGACATTTTTCTTCTCCCTCAATTGGAGTTGAGCTTTTGTAAAAACAGTGCTTTTGCCAGTGCCTTTTCTTCCAAGTAAAAATGTCGTGTTATAAGAAAGGACTGAATGCAATACCGCATCACCTTGAAGTGGATCCACATAAATTTTGTCAACTGGATTCACTCCAACTCCATCTTCAAAGTCTTTTAATTCCGCCCTTCTATACTGCCTTAATGATTCAGCTATTTCTTTAAATTTGACTTGATTCATATAAACCTCCATTCCGCCACTACCGCTGGCTACACAAATAGTAATAAAAATGATTTATAAATCATTTTTAGAACATTTATCTAGTTAGGTGTTTTGCGTCTGTACTTAATCACATTAATCACCTTATTACCAAACAAAAAGTTTTCCTTATAATACAACTATATTATGAATTGATCGCGAAACATGGCGAAATAATGAATAATAGACAAAAAACCCCTACACTCTAACTATGGTGTAGGGGTTTACTAATTTAATATCAATTTGTCCACCGTATTTACAGATTCATCCCACCCAGAACATCCCTCAACATCCACAGTCACCTCTTTACCTAGCAACGAGACACCCTTCCCCAATCAAGGCGGGGCGACCATACAATAGGGGACTTTGGGTCTCTGTCATAAATACCCAAAATAGCGATCTTCTCAAGTGACCCACCGACTCAACACTTATTCGTCAGGTTCATCTTCAGATTTTCGTTGTTCGTAACAAGAAAGACAATAACCATCACATGTGGCTTCCACGTGATAATCATCATGACATCCTCGACAAACTACGACTTTATAAATTCTTCCAATACGTTACCCCCTATTTTTTGTTATTATGTGTTGGAACAACTATTCCATGATTTTCTACCCTAAAGAAGCTAAAACCACTTTCTATTTTTCTATATCCACTCACGATAATCAACGAATCCAATTGAGTGATATCGTATTTGCCCTTTTGTGGATTAAAATTAAGATATTGATAAAAGTCAGCCCAAAAATGATTATTAGTGCTTCTTGAGGGTATCGCAGCACGGTCATGATCATGATAGAAATCCATGAAAGGTTCAAATGTGTTAATGAATTTAAAGTCAAAGTTGTTATATCTATAAGTCCGCAGGAAGTCTTTATGATCAAAATACATATCTACTAAGCAACAATTCTCATTAAGAGGAAAGCTTTCACTAATCCTAAAATAATTTGCAAAAATAATTGAGAAGGGGGAAACAATAAATATGAGATGATAACCAATATATGTGATTTCTCGAATAATGTAATCACCGTATTCTGTAGTACCGAATGATCCATAGCGATAACCTTTTATAACTCTAGATTTGTGAAACTCATTTTCATAAATATCCTTTATTCTATTTTTTATGTCATCGTCTGTTCCAGAGAGAAGTTCTTCGGATATTGGAGATTGTTTTTCGAACTGCATTTTTTTGAAAACGAGGTATGTGTGTTGATATTTAGGATCGGTTATGTTTATATCGTCCAAATTATATTTGCCCAATCTCTGTTCAATTTCAACTACATCAGAAATATTATCAAAAATAGGACTACGTGACGCTTCGGTTGTCGTCCTTGGTGGCGTTCCTACTGATTGGGTGCAACCAGAAATGGCCTTGTTTATAGTCATTTCCTTATAATCTTGTCTGTTCCATTTATCTCGATATAACCCACTATTCCTGAAAGCCTGATCTATTCGGTTAAAGTCCCCGTTAAGCCAAATCGCTAGATAATGGCATAATGCAAGATCCGCTACACTGTGATCTCCATCGTGTTTGCTCAGATCCCCATCATATAACGCCTTGATCTTAGACCCGTTCGGACTATTAAAGGCTCTTTTTAAAATTTCATCTTCATTTAGCCTTGGTTCGAAGCTATCTCCAATTATTGGATAAAGCATATTATTAGTCAAACTCACTCTTGCATACTTATTATACAATTGATCTAAAACCCTTTGCCGTGGCTCTACGTTCAGATTGTTTAGCTTGTCGCCCGTTACAGTAAAATATCGTCCCTCGCTATACATTTCAATTTCCTTTTTAATAGCCTTTGGAACCACACCTTGCATATAAATATGGATACCTGTACCACTTGGGCTTTTCTCTGTATAGCTATTGCATTGGTCTATCATTTCTTGCGCCAGTGTGCTGAGCTGTCCATCTTCAATGCAATGATCTATGTCGATTCCAGTAATACCGCTCCCAGCAAACATGAATCCTATACCCTGATATTTAGAACTATCAAAACATTTCAAGGCATGTGCGAAACTTGACCAAGTATTGGGATCGTTGCTTCTTGCCAATTTACCGTTAATCTGATGAGGGGCCTTGTCTTTAGTCCACAATACCCAATGATTTAATTCTCGCATGATCTCAGGTATGTTGCCAAATATAACCATCTTACATGCTCCGTTCTTCCCTCATTTAATGAATTATATTCTGGATTTCAAAACCCTTCTGGCTTTTCTGAATATATAAGTGTAGGGGGTACGAATGTTCTTTTGCAATGAGTAAACATATTACCATAATATTCTTCATCAGTTGATAAATTCCTCCAATATTGTTCGACAAAAAAGAATAAGACGCTTATTCAGCGTCAAAGTGCAGACATATAAAAAGGTTTTCTACTTAACTCTAATTCTACAGACTCAACCCCACCCGCTAAATCACTTAACCACCCCAGTTCCTCTTTACCTAGCATCGGGACACCCTTCCCGATCTGGGAATGGGCGGGCGGGTGGATTGGGGATGTGACACTTTTGGAACTATATCGTTCCATAACAGTTCTACATTCTCGCCAGGCTTAAAAAACCTCTAGATAGTCCTAACTACTGTATCCTAGTCCTTTATTAATGCCTCATATTCTTCTTTTTCACTATCACTAATATTGACACAAATATCAACTTCAAACTTAATGATTGCTTTTGACAGGCGCTCAAGCTCTTCAAAAGTAACTCTAATTACATCACCAGTTTCATTCAGATAATAATAAATATTTTCTTCTTCATACTCTTCTTCATTGTTAAAAGGATCGTCATCCGATGCATGAGCAAAAACCTCTACATCCGGATACCCTGCTAATAAACTAAACTTAGCTACAGAATATGGTGTCCTTTCAATTTCTCCATTTAAAAGACCTTTAGCTAGTTTCAAGGCCTCTATTCCGGCCTCTTGAAAGCTAGCAACTTTGACATCAAACATAGTCATCATAAATATCATCTCCTCTATATTTTTCTTAGTAGTAATCTTCGTCATCAAATTAGTTCCGTGTAACTTCCTTTAGTTTCTCTAACTTCATATCCATTATGTACCCAATTTCAGAAATCAAGGTTCATCATGACCTGATGCATTAAAAAGACTCGCCAAAATAATTGGCGAGTCTTCATCATTTTCAGAGTTTGTTGGGCATCGGTTAGGCTATTTTTTACATCCCAAATTTACAAATTCAACCCACCCAGCACATCCCTTAAACTTCTACAGTTCAACTTTATTAAGCCATGACACCCTTCCTCTTATCTTGGAATGCAGTTGGCTGGTTTGATTTGGGATGTGGTACTTAAAAAGAATTTAACATTCTCTCAACTTTCTCAAAATCAATAAATCGGCTTTCTCTAAGAACTTCTCGGCCTTCATATATCATAAGAATCGTCGGTACTGTAAAAACCATTAACTGCCCTGCAATTTCAATATGCTTATCGATATCTATTTTTACCACCTTGATTGGATGAGAATTGACAAGAGTCATCATCTTTGGGAAAACAGCATGGCAAACATTACAGTCTGAGGAGCTGAAATAAAGAATAACCTGTTCCTCTTTTGCCATGAACTGTTTAAGCTGATCAAATGTTTGAATAATAACTGGTTCCTTGTTCATTATGATTGATTCTTCCATTCTAAAAACAATCCTCTTTGCTATTTATTTTTCCTTCATCTGAGGGAATCTACCTTACCAATCCCCCCCACCCAAGCACATCTCAACTGCCTCAGGGTCTCTTTACCAAGCAACGGGACACCCTTCTGATCTGAGAATGGGCGGGGCGAGTGGATTGGGGATGTGGTACTTTAGAGTATACCAGACGACTCGTATGGTATGCTCTTTATTCAACTAGATAACCTTCCAAGCAACGCAACTATTCCTGATGCTATTACACCTGAAGATACTCTTATGGCAATATCAGCCACTACCGCAAGCGATTTTTGTATCAGCGTTGGGTCATCTTTGTCCTTTACCTGTTTTAAAGCTTTATTAACAAGTTGTTTTACTAGTTCAGCGTCATCCCCAAACTCAATATTAAATGATGAGTCATTGAATTTTCCTTTAATTGCTTCTAAGATCACAGATGCTTTTTCATAATTAAATACTTGATTAATAACCGTTACAGGAGAATCTTTTGAACTAATTGAAAATCCAGTCGCGTTATCTCCAATACTACCAATAATAACTGAAGCCCTTGAATTCTTCGATGCTTCTATATGTTCATCATGTCTTCTTAAATCTTCTTCAGCTTCTTTTTTCCTATGTTCAATGAAACTATCAATACTTTTGTTGTAATTTTTCACAAATTCATTATGAATTTTTTGATAGGAAGGCGTTGTATCGATACTAGTCAATAACTGTGATGTGTCAAAATCCTCTAAACCCTTTATCTTGTTAAAGGGATCATCTGTCATAACAAACACCTCTTTCTTCTCTCAACTCCTCTTTCGGTGGATGACATCGAATATGATTTAAAGATTCAGCCCACCCAGAAAATCACCTAACAACCCCAGAGCTTCTTTACCAAGCCGAGGGGACAACCCTTCCCTTATCTGGGGATGAGGTGGGGCGAGTGGATTGGGATGTCGTGCTTTCTGCTTAAACAATCAATGATGTTGAATAAAATACATCTAGAACCTTCTCAGTCTTATGGGGTTCTAACTGGGGAGGTGAAGCGGAATGTTCTCAACATTCCTATTTGTATCCATAGTAATTATTTTTTCTTTTAAAAAATATAATATATATTTGGGCTATAATGAAAAGTACAATACAGACAATAACAGTTGTTATCACTGACATATACTGGCTGGCAAAGCCACTTGCCGATGTGTGTTTGATCCATATACCTACATATGCCCAAATAAGAACCAACCCATAGGAAATATCATTATTTCTTAACATTGTAGCTGATCCAATCAACATTCCAATGATAATGATTACAATGGCCCAAGTCTGCTCGGATATTCCAAACCCATTCCATCCCAGAGCCACAAGAAGTGTTGTTGCATTAGCAATAGTTGCTACCGTAATCCAGCCGAAATATACGCTAAACGGAAGTTTAACAAAGAACTTTTCTCTGTCTGTCAGCCGTTCTCCTTTTATCATAAGGTTAATGCTTATTAGGCAAACAAGAATCACCAGCATCAAAACCATTGATAATGGAATCAGATGATAGTGCCATGAGAATATCCATAAGGCATTTACGATGGAAGAAATAGAGAAAACTATGCCGATTCTACTGAGGATCTCGGCTTTGACTTCGCTTTTATTACCTTGAAAAAAGCCGAGCAAATAGAGTGTAAAAACTGCCAATAATAGATAAATTACTCCCCATATTGCAAAGGTTAATCCTGCCGGTGCAAATAAATTAGGGTATAAATCCGATACCTGGCCAGTTCCCTGCCCGTTAATTGGTAGAATATTAGCCAAAGAATTCACAATAATCATAATTAAAAAAGTTACGCTAACAAAAATCTTGATGCTACCGTTGAGTTTATTTGAGTACATTTTACATTCCTCCATGTGAGATAGATATAGGGTTGAATTGTTCAAACTCCCACAGCGCTTCTTTACCAAGCAAGGGACACCCTTCCTCTTATCGGGGAATGGGCGCGGGCCATTAAGATATATATTTCAGTTAAGCACTAGCCACCATTTACAAGTCACTGTAAATCATTAGGTCCATGCAAATTGTTTTAGGCAATTATTTTTGACAAATACTTTATAAGCGAAATTAATACTACTGATTTAAAACAGGTACAACTTACTTGAGTTCACTGTTCGGCTCACAAAAATATGGAATAGCCTCCATTTCATCTATATAATTAACTATCATGAAATTGTCGACTTTTAAACTAATAAGTTCGTTTTCTATATATAGTTTTAATCTTTCTGAGCTATCTGATAGTTGCAAGTCAGAAACGGAAAATAATGCAAAGTCTATATTAGACCTTTTTAATTTTTCAGTAAGAGTTGTTACAAATTCTTCTGATGTCTTGTTTTCCATTTTTTCTTCAATTGAGGTAATAAACCTTTCTAATCTACGTATTTCCATTTGTGCGGCTTCCACTTCCCCTTGTAGATAATATGTTTTTGCTGCACCTAAATAGCCTAACATAGTCACTTTAATGTACTCTAAAACAATCTTAAGCTCTATATACATTTTATCTACAGACTTACAGTCAAACCATCTTTTTAATTGCTTAATCATTTCGGCAGGTATCTCTATTGGATTAAGCAATGCTAACTTTACGAAAATTGGATTCATTGTGCCAATATCACGGTTTGGCTTAACGTTCTGAAGTACGTTAAGCTCCCATTTATTTATGAATTCTTCAAAATATTCTTCAGCTTTATCCAATCCGCGCTGAACATGTTGAGAGTATATAGAGATGGTTTTATAATAATGCTCCCTTGCCTGAGATAATTGTCTATTCTGTAAATCTTTGTCTTTTATATGTTCTGCTGATAGCAATAACTGGTTTGCAGTAAGTAATTCTGCGCGGAATCCTATCTCCAACTTTTTATCAATGGACTCTATAGATTTTTGTATTTGATTTAACTTCTCATTAAGTATAACAACCGATAAAATATTCATTGAGGATTGCGCTATGTTTGAAAATTTACTCAATGTATCCAATTTTTTCCCATTCCTAGCAATAACTTGACCTTCATTCAACCATTTCACAACTTCAGGCTTCCCGTTACCTTGAACAATTACCCCACCTTTTCGAATATACCGCCCTATTTTTAGGCCTTCCTCAATCTCAATAGGAATATCAAATACTACATTAATAGATGACATCTATATTTCACCTCCACATAACTTATTAAATTCATTTGTCAGATTAATTATCTTTTAGTTCAGTTTCAATTCAATATTTTCTGGGTAAAATAAAGTCTTTATTTATTTATTTTGGACATATTTGAATATGCCAAATTAATGATATCTTACCAAAAATCCTCCATGATTCATAATTCTTTTTTTGTTGCCAAATTCCTCCACGGAATAACAAAGAATAAAAAAGACGCAATATTTAGTGTCAAATCATTTGTCAGAAAGACAAAGTTTGCTACTCATCTCTAGAGATTCAACCCACCCAGCAAATCTCTTAACTACCCCAGTTGTTTCCTCCCCCATAATTCATGTTACTAATAGACTAAACCACGGAGCATTGACAAAATTATGTTACAATACCAGAGTCGTATTACGTCAGAATTTTCAACAGAAATCTTTGTACCTGAGGACAACTATATAACGAATTGACGGCGAAACATGGCGAAAAAGTGAATAATAGACAAAAAATCCCCTACGCTTCAATTTCCAAAGTGTAGGGGATTTGGCAGTACACCCTTCCCTTGATCTGGGAATGGGCGGGCAAGTTATTTATGTAATGTGTTTCACCAAGGCATTTCGTCACCTTATGTAAGTTTTTGCTTTTTGAGTTTTGTGTTCTTATTTCTTGATGTCGATAAGGATTTCATAGCCCAATCCGCTAACATTTCTCTGTTTTCCAAAACATCAACCGGAACCTCATAATATGGCATTACCAGGGGTTTGTCATCAAATGGTTGGAATGGTTCCATTCCGGCCCTTACATAGTCTGACTTATTAGAGTCACCAACCATAAAATATAGAACGTCATCCCCAAGTAATCCGAAAATCAAACCGTCATAGTAAATACCAGCACTGCCAAACATCTTCTTGACTGTAACAAAACCCAACAATCCAAGTTGGTCTATTACATAGTCTTTAAAACTTTCGTCAACTGCCATGATGTTCCTCCATGTTTATCAAGACCCCGTTCCCCTCGTTACAATTCAACCCACCCAAGTACATCCCCTAACTTCACCCAGTCCCTCTTTACCAAGCAACGGGACACCCTTCCCTTATCGGGGAATGTGGTGGGCGATCATTAATCGCCGAGATATCACTACAAACCTAACTCGATAGACATTGGTGACGAAGGCTAGAATAGTCCCAATGAAACCGAAACCAAACACTCTGGACCATTATTCTTAGGCGAATTTACTAACGTTGAAACCTCATAGGCCATCATTTGGTCTGCTGGATAAGGCACCAACAAACTCTTAAGAAAACC
>MCHG01000134.1_pt1 | contig 37449 bp, 32 predicted proteins | sample 787351 | NCBI WGS metagenome assembly MCHG01 (sample SAMN05430296, study PRJNA330682) | permafrost metagenome | biome: Cold desert; feature: permafrost; material: soil; isolation source: enrichment culture inoculated with soil incubated with H2/CO2 at 20 degrees... ... | reverse complement strand
TAAAAACGGTAGCTTAAAAACGGTAGCTTAAAAACGGTAGCTTAAAAACGGTAGCTTAAAAACGGTAGCTTAAAAAACGATATCCTTTAAAAATGGTATTTGAAAAACGGCTTTTCCTAAAAACTGCTCTAAAAAACGGCAATCTTAAAACAGATGCCGATTGAAATCTAATATGAAAGCTTTTTCTGAAATGATTTGTTTCAACGATTCTAAGATTCTTTATTCTCTATGCCTGTCCTTTGTAACCGTTTAGGAATGATGAAACTATAATTTCAAGTATTTCTGTTACCGATATTGTCTTTGATGTTTATTTGGGGAAATGGAATTATAGAGCCATTCCCAAAGTGAAAACTTGGAGTTATTTCTTAACCATTCCTTAATATTATTCTCAGCGGATTTTATAAAAGACCGTCGTATATTCTGCATTTTTTCAATACTTTCCTCATTTCCCAAAAGGTTTAAACCTCTGATAAATTAATAACAGTGTCGACCAACAAAGCAGTAGATGAGATTGGATGCAATGACGGATAGAGAAAACAACAACAAATCAATGAATTCTTTTTTTATCGGTGCTTTAAGCATTTTTTTCTCAATTTATTTTGTCGTGAACTATTATGTAGGTTTACACTTTTTTCGATCAGTACAAAGTCTGATTGAACCTTACTCTTTAATTTATTGGGTTGGCTATGCACTTCTTGCAATGTCGCTCTTTGTAGCCAGGTTAGGTAAGAGATTTTTTCCAAGACACGTTAATGATCTAGTCGCCATAACAGGGGATTATTGGCTTGCTGCTATTTATTACTCATTCCTAATTTGGGCCGTTACGGATATTCTGCGGTTCCTGATTCGTTTAATCTACCCTGCCCAGACGATTGGATATCCGTCTTTTTATTGGGGTTTTGGGGTTTTATCTCTGGTCATCATTCTTTTAATATACGGAACCTGGAATGCTCGTCATCCACGTGTCGTGAACTACGATATCGCTATCCAAAAAACAGTGCATGATTTGCCAAAACTCCATGCTGTTATGGTATCCGACATACACCTCGGTCTGGTGGTTGATAATGATCGTCTCGATGCGATGGTTAATAGCATTAACGAACTTGGCCCGGATATCGTGTTCCTTGCCGGAGATACGATAGATGAGGATGTGAAGCTATTTTTTGATCAGAAAATGCCGGAAGTAATTGAGAAACTACGATCTAAATATGGGGTATATGCAGTGCTTGGAAATCATGAGTATATCGGTGGCAATAGCGAGCTCGCCACAAATTATCTGCGGCAGGCAGGTGTTGTTGTACTGGTGGATGAGTATATAAAATTAAACAATCAATTTTACGTAGTTGGTCGAGATGACCGTATGGCTGGCAATATGACCGGAAAGCAACGCCTAGACTTATCCAGAGTTATGGATGGCATCGACCATTCTCTACCTATTATTTTGTTAGACCATCAACCTCATAATTTGGAAGAAGGACAACGCAACGGAGTTGATTTACAGTTATCCGGGCATACGCATAATGGACAGTTTTTTCCGAACAATTTACTCGCCAAGCGTTTTTTGAACATAGTTGGGGTTATTTGAGAAAAGGAGAATATCAGGTAATTGTTTCCTCTGGTTACGGTACATGGGGCCCACCGATACGAATTGGGAATTATTCAGAGATCATAGACTTAAATATTTCTTTTAGTAAATAGTTCACGCAAGGGAACGGTTAAAAAGTAGCATTAACTCTAAAGCCAGGTTGGAACAAAATAAATCAAGCAAAATAGCTCAAACCAAAAAAAATAATAAAAAACATAAATTAAAAAAGTTGAACTTCAGTTTTCACTGAAGTCCGTAGTGTTTTATGTTCCAGTCTGCAGTAGCCTGAATTTTCTTGATTTCTTCTTCGCCGCCTTCCATGGTGAAGAGATGCTTGAATCGCTTTTGAGCTCTCAGATACTCCTCTACTGGTCTGGGGTCCTTGATTTTCCTGACCTGCGTGAGTTCCCCATTTTCCATCTCGTACATTGGCCAGAGGCAGGTTTCGACTGCGAGTTTCGCAATTTCCAGGGTCTTGGAAGTGTCAAATCCCCAGCCTGTTGTACAGGGGGCATGGGCATGGATGTAGGTTGGACCCACGATTTCGGTGGCTTTTTTTACCTTGCGGATCATGTCTCTTGGGAAGCCTATTGAGGTAGTTGCTACATACGGAGAGCCATGGGCTACCATGATGGCAGGCATGTTCTTTTTTGGGAACGGATTTCCAAAGGAGACTTTTCCGGCAGGACTTGTCGTGGTGCTGGCATCATAAGGAGTTGCACTGCTGCGCTGGATTCCCGTGTTCATATAGGCTTCATTGTCCATACAGACATAGGTGAAATCATGGCCGCGCTCAAAGGCACCTGAGATGGCACCTATTCCTATGTCCATAGTAGAGCCATCGCCTCCGATCGCTATGACCTTGATATCATCCTTTTTGCCAAGGGCTTTTAAGGCAGCTTCCACACCTGAGGCCACTGCGCCTGCGTTTTCAAAGAGAGAGTGAATCCAGGGAACCTGCCAGGATGACAATGGGAAAGGCGTGGACATCACTTCAAGGCAGCCGGTAGGGTTAACTACAATACAATTGGGGCCTACGGCCATGAGTGTGAATTTTGCAGCAAAGGCATCACAACAACCTGCACAGCCGCTGTGTCCCGAAGCAATATATGTTTTTGGTGCAGCTTTAGTCATAGCAACTCCTCCTTGAGATCCAGGAACCGACTTTCAACCGTGATCCCGGACTTTGCAACTTTCTTGGTTTCTTCAATCACCTTTGCAATACTTTCCATGCGGATGTCGCGGCCTCCGTGGCCCAGGGTATAACCCATAACCGGTACGCGGACTTTGCTGTTATAGAGGCAGGACTTAGTCTCGGTAAAGAGGGCTCCTTCGTTTGTCCCTATGGAGATGTTCTTATCAAGTACGACAACTGCATGCGCATTCTTAATGGCCTCTCTAACCTGTTCCTTCGGGAAGGGTCTGAAGGACCTTACTTTTAAGACGCCAATCTTTTCTCCTCTTGCCCTATACTGGTCAACGACATCTTTAATAGTCCCAAGAACAGAGCCCATAGACATGATGACAATTTCGGCATCATCAAGCATGTATCCGTCAACAAGCCCTCCGTTGAACCTGCCGAAGATTTCTTCGAACTCCTTTGCCACGGCTTCGATCTTCGGAAGAGCTTTTTGCATTGCCTGTTCCTGCAGGTACCTGAACTCTTCATAGGTATCAGGGGCTGCGAAGGCTCCAAAGGTCTTTGGGTCTTTCGGGTCAAGCACATTTTCGGGCTGGAAAGGAGGGAGGAAATTATCAGTCAGTTCCTGTTCAAGCAGAACAACAGGCTCGTAAACATGAGAGAGAATAAATCCGTCCATGCAGACCATACCTGGCAGCATGACGTCGTTATCTTCTGCAATTTTGTAGAGCTGGGGCAGGGTGTCAGATGCTTCCTGAACATCTTCTACATAGAGCTGAATCCAGCCTGTGTCTCTCTGGGCAATTGCATCCTGATGGTCATTCCATATATTAATTGGAGCGCCAACTGCCCTGTTTGCTACAGTCATTATAATCGGAAGCCTCATGCCTGAAGCATTAAAAAGCGCCTCATGCATTAGTAAGAGCCCCTGGGAAGTAGTGGCTGAATAGGTCCTGGCACCTACTGCTGCTGCTCCTATAAGTGCGGAAATTGCCGAAAACTCGGATTCCACATTTATATATTCACAGTTGGGGATCTCTCCATCTGCCATGAATTGAGACAGGTCTTCAACAATATGGGTCTGGGGAGTAATCGGGTAGGCTGAGATTACATTTGGACGGCAAATTTTTGCGGAATGGGCCACCGCATAAGAACCTTCCACCACCACCATTTTTCCCTTATAAGCCGGATTAATCATTATTTCTCCTCCAGAATCATTTCAATTGCATCTGCAGGACATTCATTTGCACAGATGCCGCAACCTTTGCAGTAATCGTAATCGTACTCAAAAAAGCCGTCTTCCCTGGGTTTGACAGACATGTCAGGGCATACGATCTCGCAGATTCCGCACTTGGTACATTTTTCGTAAATATAAACAGGACGGAAATTTCTCCAGCCTCCGGTTTTGTTTTTAAGGGTCGAACCGGGTTTACAGACCCTGCAGCGGGTGATATTCAATCTTTCCGTTTCGGGATCAGTATTTAAGACGTCCGGACATGGTCTGCGGTCTTGATCAGTTTCAGTGCTCATGCTTCTTCCCCGCTGATCAGCTCGTAAGCTTTCTGAATCGCCTTTGCATTCTTTTCTCCGACTCTTCCTGGAAATCGAGCCTTTATTGCATTCTGGATCGATTCTACCTTGATTTCTCCGGTTGCGCCCGCAAAAGCTCCTAGAAGGACAGTGTTTACAATGGGAAGACCTATCATATCCATTGCCACCTTTGTAGCGTCCACGGTCATAACCTTAGCCTTTGTATTAAGGTTCAGGCTTTCCGGTGTCTCTGTTGTGTTGACGATGATTATTCCGTCATCTTTTATCCCGCTTGCAACGTTAACAGTTTCAAGTAGGGTTGCATCCTGGACAATAACATAATCCGGAGTGTATATCTGACTTCGGAGCCTTATTGGACTGTTACTGATCCTGGTAAATGCCTGTACAGGGGCACCTCTACGCTCTACCCCAAAAGCGGGGAAGGCCTGGCTGAACTTTCCATCTTCAAAAGCTGCAACGGAAAGCATCTCAGCTGCGGTAACAGAACCCTGACCTCCTCGACCGTGTATTCTGATTTCCTTCATATGGATTCTCCTTTTTTCCCTTCGTCATTCTCTATGGATAAGGTGATTTTTCAACTCGAGACCGCGTTGGTTTTTATGAATATCCACACAAAACAACGCAGAGCCCCTTTTTTTAATCGATTAATCTGATATTACCATATTTTTTATTTTGTCAAAAACAATTTAAGTACCAGACTCTTTCTTCAGGCACCACTGCGAGATGCATATGCAAACTCACAAAGATTCAAAACTTTGATGGTTAATTGTTAACCTGGAAGTGATCATATGACTGGTTGTAACAAATACTGAAAGCAATATCTTAATAATTATATATTCACGCCGTTCATCGCCCATAGTTCATGGATAATAATGTAGATTATTATTAGCTTTTCGGTGAAATTCGAGAAATGTATATATATTTTTCCATCTTCTTATTATATTTTAGGTGTATTTATATTTAGTACATTCAGGTTGACCTGTCTTATGATCCTGTTTTAATGGGGTTTGATTGTAAACGAATCTTACTTTTCAAAAAAATGAAATATTTCAATATTTTTACTTACAGGAACTCTTTATCAGATCAATTATTGCCTTTCCATCTTTTAGATTATTAATCTTTTCCCTGATCTGCCGTGAGCCATGTAACCCTTTTGTAAACCAGTGGGCGTGCATCCTCAGGTTCAGGGATGAAAAGAGATCATGTTCTTCAAGCAGGGTAACATAGGTTTCAAAATCTTCCAGTTGTTGGGCCTGCCTGTCAACTTCAAGCTTTTCTCCTGTTTCCAGATAATGCCTGATCCTTCGGAATATGAACGGATTTCCCATTGCTGCACGCCCGATCATAAGCCCGTCACAGCCTGTAAAATCAAGGGCACTTTCGGCAGACTCTTCGTCCCTTATATCGCCGTTTGCAATAACTGGAATAGAAAGTTCGCTTTTGACCATTCTGATCACTGCAAAGTCCGAACTTCCGGAGTACATCTGCTCTGCCTTTCTGCCGTGCACGGTCAGAGCGAAAGCTCCTGCCTTTTCGATCAGGTGTGCAATCTCAAGGGTCTTTTCATCTCTTTCCAGAATGCGGATCTTTGCAGTTACAGGAGTTTTCAGGGCATCTGTCAGCTCCGATATTATTTCATACACAAGCTTCGGAAAGTTAAGAAGAGCCGAGCCACACCCTGTCCCTGTAATGCGTTGTACAGGACAGCCCATGTTCACGTCGATAATTTCAGGCCTGTATTCATTTTCAACAAAGAGCGCAGCTTTACGCAACTTCTCAGGTGAGCTCCCTACAATCTGAATCCCAAAAGGCCGGTCTTCGGATGAGCTCAGTCCTTTAAGAAGAGATTTCCGGTTTTCGCTGAGCAGGGCATCTGCATTGATCATTTCCGTGTATGTAAGGTCAGCTCCATGCTGCCTGCAGAGCAACCTGAAAGCTAAGTTTGTCACGTCTGCCATGGGCGCAAGAAGGAGGTTTCCAGGAGTTTCAATCTTGCCGATTTTTAATTTATTGAGCTTCATTTTTCGGACTGTTTTGAAATTACTTTTCTTTTTAAAGTCATTTTATAAATTAGATCTACTGTGATTTGTTAAAGCTCAAAAAGATTTCGCATAATTATCTGGAAAAGATTAGGATTGTATCCAAAAGCTGCAAAATAGAAACTAATAGGGATAAGCCAGAAGACCTGGAAATCCAAAAATAGAGAATAAAATAATTGAACCAGCGAATTTCGAAACTGGCTCAATCTTAAAAAGATAAGTTGATAATTATAGTTACCTGGGTTATGCAAAGAATAGCCTGATGTATCCCAGATAAGGAATCCTGTACTGTGCAGTCCCTATAATCCACTCATCTTCGACAGGCGTCTCATAACTTATCTGTCCTTCCTGGTCAAAGTGCTTGTTAGTTACAACATTATCTCCTTTGGTAATATAACCGGCATGCTTAGCAGGAGGGCCGCCTTCCCACATAGGCTCTCCGACTTCTACCCTGTACATTGCCCTATGAATTATCGGGGTTACGCCTTCCTCCCCATAAGGTCGGTAAAGAATCACATTTCCGTAATTTTCAAAGGATGAATATCCTGATTTTTTTCCTTCTTCATTCGTTATAACGTTCACTCGATCAATACTTTTAACAAAAATAATATCTCCGACCTGCATATGCGGTTCCATACTCCCTGACTCTACCGCAACCATAGGAGTCCAGAGCCCGAATATCAGCTTGGAAAGGACCATAAAAATGATCAGGACAGCTGCAACAGACAGCAAATCCTTTCCAAGGGAAACCCAGGAGCTTTCCTCTTCCTGGGCACTATTTTCCTTATTAATGTTGCTCATAATCAGCCTTTATTCTTTTAATTTTTAATTTTTATTTTTTGGTACTGCATTAATTTCATTAGCTATTTTCCGGTCTGAAATCCGATTTGCTTAACTTAAATGGTACAGCAGCTAGCTTATAATAATATTCAGATTACATCAGACTACAATACAATTTCTAGAATTTTTATAGCCCTTTTTACTCTTCAGACTTATGCAAAATTAATCCAGTATTTTTTTCCATACATTTGTCTGAAGATTTTGTTCTTATACTATATTAATTTTCAAGCTGTTTATCCAGTTATCATGTTTTTATAGCTACTTACTAAATAACAGGCAGGTCCCTTTTATAGTAGGCAGGAATCAATAGATATAAGTGTTGCGTCAGCAAATGTAATATTTCATAAACTTCTTCTTCCTTTTGATAAATTAATTTTAGCACATTAATTTGTACTGATTAAGCACATTAATTTTGTATCGGATTAACTTTTATATTTTAAATATGTCTTTGCTTGAGCCTCTTGAAATCTGGAATCAGATTAACTCTAATGACAAATCAAGTCCAGAAGACTTAGAAGGGTTCACGTCAGTTTTGAAAGGTCAGGTTGGAACTATGGACAAAAGTGATATTATACAGGCAGTTATGGAAAAAGAGTACCAGATAAGCCCTGAAGCCGTGGAACTCATCAAATCCAGCAACTCGCCCGAAAGCCTGCTCAAATATGTCCTTTCAACTGTCAACAACTCTGTTATTGTCATAGGGGCCGAAAATATAGATATTGAGAGTTTTGCTGCCTATGAGAGAGCTTCAAAGCCAATTTATTCAGAGAATAAAATAAATCCTGGTTTCGATTCCTTAATAGGGAAGCTATCTTCTGATGAAATGCAAACTACCTCTTTAAAAGCAATGGAATTTCTTTCCGAACCTTCTACGCTTTCTCCCAAATCAGATGAGTTCTCCTTAGAGCCCGATATCCCCGTTTCAGTTCCTTGTCAGACTACTAAAGAGCCCCATCAAAATCCTGTTCCAGATTCTATTTCTGTCCCGGAGACAACTTATCAACAAGCTCCAGAGACCCAACCAGGCGATGATTCATCTGAGGAGATCCTGGATTCTTACCTCTCTTCAGGCTCGCTTTCTTCACTGAGGGCTGTACCTGAATCGGTCTTTTCATCACCATCTTCACTAGCTGGAGAAAGGTCATCTTCCTCTTTTATCGGGAACGAGAATTCTCTTCTATCTTCTCCTTCAAACAAGATTTCCAGGACAGATCCATTTTCCTCTATTGCTGGAAGGGGCTCATCCTCGAGTTCCAGGGACGAAGAGTACATACATTTTCCAGGAATAAACCCTGTAACCGTAATTTCCGATATATCGGGGCATTCCACCTGCATTGGGGAATATACTCAGTTTGTGCAGTATTTCAGGGATAGGTACAGCAGGCTTTCAGAAATAATCCGAAGCAGGGTCAATGCGCGTCCTATGGAAAGTTTAAAAAAGAGAAGTTTTCGTCGTGGAGGGGGAGAATGGGGTTCGGAGGAAATATCGATTATCGGGATGGTCTCGGACATCAGCAGCACCACTAACGGTCACAAAGTCCTTTCTCTTGAGGACCCGACGGGCTCTTTTTCAGTTTTAATTCGAAATACCGACAAGGAGCTCTTCGAACTAGCCTCTAAAATTCTCCTGGATGAGGTCATTGGAGTAACGGGTTCGGTAACGAATGATGGAAACCTTATGATGGCTGCAAAGATTATCCAGCCCGATGTGCCCAATAACGTTCAGCGCAGGACTGGAAGTCACGGGAAAATCGTGCTGATTTCAGATGTGCATGTGGGAAGTTCCCAGTTCCTCGAAGACGCCTGGCTGGATTTTCTGGACTTTTTGAAAGGAAAATCTGACTCAGAAGTCATGCGGGAACTTGCAGCCAGTATCCGTTATCTTGTTGTTGCAGGAGACCTTGTTGATGGCATAGGGATCTATCCTGACCAGGAAAAGGAACTGGACATTCTGGATGTCTATGACCAGTACAGGAAAGCTGCAGAGTACTTCAGGGAAATTCCTGAGCATATTCGCGTGATCATAAGTCCAGGAAACCACGACGCTGTCCGTCAGGCAGAACCCCAGCCGGCCCTGCCTGAGAGAATCCAGGCTGATTTCCCTTCAAATGTCATCTTCGTTGGTAATCCTGCTCTTCTTGATCTAGACGGTGTGCGCATTCTCATTTACCACGGCAGGTCGATTGACGACCTTGTGGCAAGCATTCCCGGTGTCTCGTATCAGGAACCTGCGGGTGCCGTCCTTGAAATGGTAAAGCGCAGGCACCTTGCTCCAACTTATGGGAGCAGAGTTTCCATCTCCCCGGAAAAAATGGACTATTTCGTAATCGACCCTGTGCCTGACATTATCCACACAGGCCACGTCCATACCCTAGGAGTCCAGCGTTATAAAAATGTCCTTCTTGTCAATTCCGGTACCTGGCAGGGTCAGACAGAGTTTCAGAAACGTGTGAATCTTATGCCTGTACCTGCCAGAGTTCCCATTGTGGATCTCGCGGATTTTACCTATAAGATCCTGACTTTTGAGTGAACCTGGCCAAACCGTAACTTCACTGACTGAACTCTGGGAGATAGCCGGTTCTAACACCTCTGATTAGCCCGCAAAATTCTCTAAAATTATTTTCCGATCCTTATATATACCACTAAGATTTAATATGCGGAAAATGTCTCTGGAAGAAAAAAAGGAAGACATCGGTGAAAATATTTTGGAAGTTCAGCAAGAAGACCGAAATGAAAAGCAGACTTCTTTCCCCTTTGATATACCTGATTTTAAGACCCTCCTGAAAAAGCAGGGTTATGCCCTGGCAGGCCATCACTCAGCTGTTAAGACCTGCCTCTGGCTCAGGCATGCTATGAATGGTCAAGGCTTCTGCTACAAATCCAAATTTTATGGAGTCCAATCTCACCGTTGCCTCCAAATGACTCCGACTCTTATGTGTAACCAGCGCTGCCTCTTCTGTTGGCGCCCGACTGAGATTCCGGTTCCTGATCTTGGAGAATGGGATCATCCAGAAAAAATTGTAAAAGAAAGCATTGCCTGCCAGCGCAAGTTAATCACTGGTTTTGGAGGTTCTCCGAATGCAATTAAGGAACGCTGGATTGAGAGCAATGAGCCGAATAACGTTGCAATCTCTTTGTCCGGAGAGCCGACCCTTTACCCTTACCTGCCAGAGCTTATTGAGGAATATGAAAAAAGAGGCTTTACGACTTTTCTGGTCACAAATGGAACAGTCCCTGAAATGCTTGCAAAGGTTTCTCCTTCCCAGCTCTACATGAGTCTTGATGCGCCTGACCTGGAAACCTATTTGAAGGTCTGCCAGCCCAAATCAGCTGCACTCTGGGAAAAAATCAACGAATCCCTGTCTCTGATGAAACAGAAAAACTCAAGGACAGTCATCCGGACGACGCTGGTCAAAGGCCAAAACATGTTCAAACCAGAAGCTTATGCCGAACTGATCAAAAAAGCCTCCCCTGATTTTGTGGAAATAAAAGCGTACATGCATCTGGGCTTTTCACGACTTCGTCTCGACCGCTCCTCTATGCCCACTCATGCAGAGGTATTGGAGTTCTCACAAGAACTTGCAAAATACCTGGAGTATGAAATCGCAGATGAATCTGAAATTAGCCGGGTAGTCCTGCTCTCAAAGGATGGAAAAAAGTCTCCGGTTAAAAAGGTTTCTGGCCTGGATTAAGCTCCAAATTGTCCGAATAGATCTATATAGGCGAGTTTTCACTCTTGATTTAGCTTTCTTTCCTTCCTTCCTTTCTTTCTTTCCTTCCTTTCTTTCCTTTTTTTCTTTCCTTTTTTTCTTTCCTTTTTCCTTCTTTCCTGTTTTTTAGAGAATTAATAGTTCTCTGAAGCAGAAATCAATGTACGGAAATATTATTATATATGTACGAATATATAAACTAAGTTAAGGGATAGAAACAAATATAAACTCAAGTTTCAATTAGGATATGATCCCAGCAAGGATTAATCCGATTTTAAACTAATTAGACACAGTCCGAGTAAAATTATGTCTCACATCTAGTGCGATCAACAGAACACGAAACAGGGCAATTTTGCGCAGCATAAGAGCTGGTTTTCTACCGGAATTCGGGGTGCCGGCGTCTCTGGCGGGCGTATTCTTACTCTTATATTCTTCGTGTTCGGAGCGATTTTTATATTCAAATTTCGGTTGAGACAGGAACTTGCTGTGTGATTTGTCCTTATCAAATTCTCAGTTTACTCTTGTAATGTTAACCGAAAAGCTAAACGTAGCATAAACTTGATAAATTAAGTTAATATGACATAATGTTGATAATCTCAAATAATGTCTCAAATTAAAATAATATCTCAAATTAAAATCTCAAATAACTCTCAGATTGATACTTTCAAGAAAGATCAATACTCTAGTTAAATGATAATTCCAGACGGATTCGATAATTCGAATTAATTCGGCTAATTTGTCAGCTTCAATTTAACTTGCCTGTATCAAATTCAAGAACAGATTCAATATCAAATTTATCTGAAATACCAAGAATATTTACTACTTTCTTATTGGGGAATTTTTGAAATGGCTGAACAATCCGCACATGAAAAATACGAATTTAAAAAGAAGCTTGAAAGCCTCAGGGATAAGAAGGGAAGAAGCACTGAGCTGATCACCATTTATATCCCTCCTGACAAGCAGATTTTCGATGTTACAAACCAGTTAAAAGAAGAGCATGGACAGGCTGCAAACATCAAGTCCAAGCTTACCAGGACGAATGTACAGGGAGCCGTCGAGTCCCTTTTGTCAAGGCTGAGATACCTGGACAAAGTACCCGAAAACGGGATAGTGTACTTTACAGGGGCAGTGGACATCGGGGCCAACAAGACAAGCATGGAAAGTGAGGTGATTATTCCTCCGGAACCCATTACAGTTTACAAATATCACTGCAATTCCACCTTTCACCTCGAGCCTCTCGAAGATATGCTCAAGGACAAGAATACCTTTGGGCTTCTGGTTCTGGATCGCAGGGAGGCTACTGTAGGGTTGCTGGTTGGCAAGCGGATACAGGCCTTCCGCCATCTTACTTCTACAGTTCCGGGGAAGCAGAGGAAAGGAGGGCAGAGTGCCCACCGTTTCCAGCAGCTCAGACTCATTGCTATCCATGATTTTTATAAGAGAATCGGAGATGCCGCAAGTGAAATCTTCCTTACCGTTGACCATAAAGATATGAAAGGCATCCTTATAGGTGGACCTTCCCCGACAAAAGAAGAGTTCAACGGGGGGGAGTTTCTGCACCACGAGCTCCAGAAGAAAATTCTTGGACTCTTTGATATATCCTATACAGACGAATCCGGGCTTTCCGAGCTGTTGAATGCTGCAGGGGAAAAGCTACAGGATCTTGAGCTTATGGGGCAGAAGAATGCTGTCAAGGCCTTCTTCAAAGAATTGATTTCCGATTCAGGCAAAGTAGCTTATGGAGAAACTCAGGTCCGGGCAAACCTTGAAATCAATTCTGTGGAAACGCTTTTGCTCTCCGAAGACCTGCGGGCTGAAAGGGTGACCACAAAATGCAGTGTTTGCGGATACGAGGATAAATGGACGCGGCGCTGGAAGCCGGGGGAGGCTGCTCCTACAGCCGGGAACTGTCCGAAGTGCGGTTCTTCCCTTGAAGTCACGGATGTTACCGATATCGTTGACGAATTCTCAGCGCTTGCTGACAAGAGCAGTGCAAAGGTTATTTTCGTGTCTACGGACTTTGATGAGGGTTCCCAGCTAATGAATGCCTTCGGAGGCATTGCTGCAATCCTGAGGTACAATACTGGAATCTAATTTCTTTCAGGGGGGCGGACCCCCTATACAGTACCTTTTTATCCAATACTTTTTTAATTAAACTGCCCTTAGATCAGTGGATCAGAATTTAGTAAATTTATGTTATCACATTATTTTCATAGTTTTTACAGGTGATTTATCTTGTTCCTGGAACTCAAAGCTCAGGCTATATCAATCTTAAAAGACGCTATCCGAAAAGTAGGGTTTGAGATTGAGGATTCCGAACTTTATTTCGAAACCTCTTCTCACGCCGACCTTACGAGCAGGGCTGCCTTCAGGCTGGCAAGCCTTTACAAAAAAAACCCGAAAGAGATTGCATCCCGTATTGTTTCTGCAATCGAAATCCCGGATGGTTCGTATGTAGGGGAAGTAAATGCCTCAGGCCCTTACATTAATTTCCGTGCAGGAAGACACTACCTGAACAGGACCGTAGCTGCAGTCCTGGAAGAAAAGGAAAAATTTGGTTGCGGAGCCCCAAAGGATAGAATTCTCCTTGAGCACACCTCAGCAAACCCGAACGGCCCCCTGCATGTGGGGCACATCCGCAATTCGATTCTAGGAGATACGCTAGCTCGCATTCTCAAGCGCGCGGGGCATGACGTGGAGGTACAGTACTATGTCAATGATATGGGTCGCCAGATTGCAGTAGTCTCTTGGGCATGTGAACGCTTTGAGCTTGATCTTTCCAGAAAATCTGATGCTGCTATTGCTGACGTGTATATCAAGGCAAATAGCGAGCTGGACAAAAACCCGGAGTACGTAAAGGAAATCGATGCCCTAATGGAAAATGTGGAAGTCGGGGACATCAGGACTATCGAACGCTTTGATAAGGCAGTTTTCATGGCTATTGCCGGGATCAAAGAAACCCTTCTTCGCTTAAACGTTGTCCACGACAAGTTTGTCAATGAATCTCGCTTCCTTAAATCCGGGGCAGTGCATGATATTGTCGAGCGGATCAAGGCTACCGGCAGGACAAAAACGGACAAAGGAGCCATTGTAGTAGACCTTTCAGACTATGGGTTTGAGAAAACTCTTGTTATACAGCGCTCAAACGGAACTTCGCTCTATACTACAAGAGACCTTGCCTATCACGAATGGAAAGCCGGACAGGCAGACCGTATAATTGATGTATTCGGAGCAGACCACAAACTGATTTCCGGCCAGCTCAGGGCTACACTAAATGCAATCGGAATCAAGGAACCTGAGGTCGTGATCTTCGAGTTTGTCTCCCTCCCTGAAGGTTCGATGAGCACCCGCCGCGGTCAGTTCATAAGTGCAGATGATCTCTTTGACCGAGTCACTGAAGCTGCCCTCGAACAGGTCGAAACCCGTCGTCCGGAAACCGCCTACGAGTTCAAGAAGCAGATTGCAGAAATGGTCGGAATGGGTGCAGTGAGATACGATATAGTCAGGGTCTCTCCCGAAAAATCAACCGTTTTCAACTGGAAAGAAGCTCTGGACTTTGAGAAACAGGGAGCTCCCTACATCCAGTACTCCCACGCCCGCGCCTGCAGTATCCTCGAAAAAGCAAAAGAGGAGGTAACCTGGAACTCCTCCGGAAAAATCGACTCTTCCCTCCTTATCGAAGACAGCGAAATCGATCTAGTCAAGAAAATGGCAATGTTTGACAGCATAATCGACCTTGCCGCCCGCGAACTCAAGCCTCATGTGCTTGCAATCTATGCCCGCGAACTCGCAGATGCCTTTAACCAGTTCTATCGTTTTGTCCCTGTTATTGCTTCTGAGGATGAAGAGGTAAGGGCTGCAAGACTAGCCCTTGTGGAATGTGCAAGGATTGTGCTTGCAAATTCTCTTGATACTCTGGGAATCGAAGCTCCTGAATCTATGTGAGATTGGAAAAAAGATAACAGAGAAATAAAACAGAGAAATAAAAGAGATCTTAAATCCCTTTTTTCTCATTTTTCGGGAGTTTTCCTTTTTTGATTTACCTTTTAGTTGCGATTTAGATGTTTCTTTAATGCCGTTTAGAAGCGCTGGCAGTCAAAAAGTAGCAGTAGATTAGTACACAATATCTCTCAGAAAAATATAAAATCTTTTGAAGCAAAAATGGTACAATAATATTTCACAAGTACTGCTGCAGAGATAAATATGATCACTATAAATGATGCTTTTCGGAAATTTTTGAATGAACAGGAAGCTAGTTTGAAATCTGACACCTTCCTGGATTGTGAAGACGTTATCCTTCTTTACGAAGAATTCCTGGAATTCAGTGCCGAAGATTGTCTGTCTGAAGAGGATAGAGATCTTTACGCCGGCCAACACGAACACGACAATAAAAATTACGGTGATATTTTTGGCCCCGAGCACCTTATCCCATCAGGAATTAAGGACTTCCTCGAGGACTACGTGGTTGAAGAAGGAGGAGGTAAAAAATTCATCGGGACAGCTGCAAAGGTTCTCCAGAACTTTTTCGAATGGGCTCGGGAAAAGGGTTACATTGAGGAGAAAGCTTTTGAGGCAAACAGTAAAGTCCTTGCAAAGTATCAGAAAAGACATTGAGGAGATTTTGCCGGAATGAAAACTGGAGAATCTAGTTTTCAGGCAGTTCCTTTCTGTCCTTCATTTTCTGTTTTTTCGTTTCTTTTCCAAAACCTTTAGGTTTTTTTTTCTTCTGATGGAGGTCGGTGAACCGGAGATTCCCAAAAACCAGGCAAAATCCGAAAAACCGACAGAACGATTCTCCTATAAAACTGCCACGAAGACGATAAACGAAGCTTTCCTGGAATTTTTAAACGAGCAGAAAAAAGACCTGAGTCCCAGGACTTATAACGACTATGAAAATTTAATCTCACTTTTCGAGGAATATCTGGACGTTTGTTCTTCCGACGATCTGTATGAAGAGGATCAGGAGCTCTATAAATAGAAGCAGAAGAACGAGCACAAAGAGTACTGCCAGATTTGTGACCTTGCGTACATTGCACCTTCAGACATTGAATATCTCCTCGAAGATTATCTGATTAATGATGTTGGAGAGAGTGCAACTTTCGTTGAAACTTCAAGGCAATTTTTCCATAAATTCCTGCCCTGGGCCTCTGAAAAAAAAAATACCTTGATCCCGAGCATTATAGTGAACTTGCTGAGGTTGTAGGGAGTATCAGGAAAAAGGGTAAAAAGGCAGCTTGGGCTCAGGGAAATGGAGGATTTTCTCAGCACTTTTGTGGTCTTGAAGGTTGAAACCAGTAAAAACTTCCTGAAAGTAGTGGGCAGGGTTATGCACAAACTGGTGAAGTGGCTGCATGATAAAGGGTATATGGCTGACGATGATTATGAGACAATAGACAAGCGGGTAAAGGAACTCAAGGCTGATCTCCCTGCTGCGGTGGAAGCCAGTGGCCTGATATCGGAGTATGCCGTGAAATCTCCCCATGAAAAATATGCTAAAGAGCTGAACAGCCGCTTCACCATCTAAAAAATAGAGTCCGGAGAATTATGGCTTGAAGACTTCGATAGTACAGGAGAGCTTACAGGGCCTGTGTTAGTTTCCGAAGAGATCAGTTCCCTGTGCAGGGTCGGCTGGACTCGTGCTCCGAATAGGGAAGATAGGAGATAAGTGGAGGATAATTGATAGTAAGGTTGTGTACCCTGTAACTGAATACTGATTTTCTGACCCATTCTCTATTCTTATTTTTTCTTTTTCCCAGTCAAATGCCTGTAGATACTCTCAAAGAACGGTTAAATACGGCATTCTGGAACCTCGACCACAATCAATCAGTAGGTCTATAACGTTGCTCTCATTATAAACTTCCCACAATTCAGCCAACTGCTTAAAATGTCGTTGAGACTACCAATAACTTGAAAAAGCAGTACGGAGAAATTCGAAGTAGAATTATATGAAAACCATAAAGGATGTTTTTGAGGAATTTCTGGCCGAACAGAAAGCCCGCATGAGCCCGAAAACGTATTCAGGGTATGAAGAGGCGATTTATTATTTTGAAAAATATCTCAACGGCTGGGCTCACAAATATTTGAGTGATAAAGATAAGATTCGTCTGAATGAGTTTAATGAGGGAGAAGGTAAGAAATACTGTGAAGTCTTCGACCCTGAATACATTAGGGCTTTGGAAATTAAGGATTTTCTTGGTTATTTCGTGATCAGGAATGTATTGGCCAGCAAGGCCTCTCTGGAAACTCTGGGCAGAGTAATGCACAAACTGGTGAAGTGGATGCATGAGAAGGACTACATGGGCGATGAGAATTATGAAGTAATAAATCTGCTTGTGAAGAGGCTAAAGGTTGAAATGCCAGTGGCTGAGGAAGTTTCTGATTTGTTGTGCCTTTACGCTCTGACTCACCCTGTTGAAGATCATTCTGAAACTCTGGATGATTTCTTCATTATCACCGAGATTAAGCCCGGACAACTCTGGTTTGAGAGTTTTCAGGACGGGAGAAACATTGGGCCTGTGTCCGTTCCTGAAAAAATTAGTTCCATGTGCAAGACCGGCTGGACTATTTGTCTCCTGCTTGCGAAAACAGGGGATATGTGGAGGATTCTGGAAAGTGGGAACATGTACCCTTAATTTATATTTGGTTGAAAAGTAGAAATTATATAAGTAGATACTTAGAGGACATACTATGAGCAATCGCGAACTTGTAAAGCAGAAGAAAGACGCTCTCATTGAGATGACAGACGGCTTTGCGGACCGCTACCTTGATGAGGATTATAAAATCCTGTGCAGAAAGCTGATCGATAAAATGAGCCGAAAAAGGCAGGTACCTTTTCTTTCCGGAAAGCTGGATATCTGGGCGGCTGCAGTGGTTTATGCGCTTGGGCAGATCAATTTTCTTTTTGATAAAAGTTCTGAGCCCAACGTAAGCGCTAATGATATATGTGATTATTTTGGGACACGCCAGAGCACAACCTCCCAGAAAGCAAAGACGATACGCGATATGTTCAAAATGAGGTATTTTGATGAGGAATTCTCCACAGAAAGAGTGCAAAAGAATAATCCTTTTAATGAGTTCGTAATGATCAATGGACTCATTGTCCCTGTTTCTACTGTTATGGATATATTAGAGAAAAAGGAAGCTCAGTTGAGGAAAGAACTCGGATTGGAAGACGAGGACTTTGAAAACGAAGAAAAATGAGTCTGAGCCCCCATTTCTCCAATTTTTTTAATTATACTCAATAATTTTAAGTTCCAGAATTTAGTAAAATAGATTGCCAAATCTATAATTATTCGTTCTCAAAATACAGATTCAACTTCACAACTGTACAACAAAATTGTTACATATTTTCCGGATTGGAAAATTATCCCTTTAATTTGAAGAGGCTGCATTTGGATTGAATGGGAAAAATAAGGGGTAAAATACATTAAAAATAAAAAATAACGGTGATAATCGTTTAAACAACAGAAACTTATTAAAATACTGTTTTTTCATTGAGGGTCGTGTCCTTGAGTTATTGATCAATTCCAGAAAAGCGAGTACACCCTCCACATTTGAGGAAAATATAGGGAGCTTCTTCTGCTTACGGTCTTCAATAAATCACACCCACGACCCATTGAGGAAGCAATGAGAATATATTTAAGTCAAGAGATAAGACTTATTTATCCTTATACTTAATCATTTTTGAGGGCGCTATAAAGGGAGAGATATTTGAAAAAAAGCAAGACTTGGGGGTATCAAGAAAATATGTCTGGGGGATATGAAAATATATCGAAACCAAAAAATGTCTGGGAAGAGTTTTTTGCAGATAAGAAAAGGGGCGGCCATAGATCTTCAGCTGAAGAATTTCTTGCTATGGAAGCAAGGGAAAAACTATTCCATCTGGATGGGGGTAAAAAACTTCTTGACTTTGGGTGCGGTGCTGGAGAACTCCTGGTTTACTACGCGACAGAATATGAAAAGACGATAGGAGTTGACTTTTCCCCGTCCATGCTTGATGAAGCAAGCAAAAGAATAAGGGAAAGAAATTGTGAAAATACAACTTTAATCCTGGCTGACGACAAAACTGTCTGGGACAAACTGGACTCTTCCTTCGATCGAATAACCGCAGCTGGAGTATTTCAGTACTTGACATATCAAGAAATTGATGAATTTATCTTTAATGCGTCAAACTATCTTAATAACGGGGGTAAAATAGTATTGTTTGACATGTTGGACCCTCGCTTATACCCATTGTGGAAGATAGGGCTGTTTTCACAAGACAAAACATGCTGGAAATTTATATGCGAAGTAGTTTGTGGGGTTAAAAATACAATATCAGCAAGCTTGAAAAATCGTCCAAGAGATATTCTCGGGTATTCCCATAATCCCAAAACAATTAAAAAAATTGCAAATAAAAATGGTTTTGAAATTATTTGCGTACAATCAATGTATTATGAATACAGATATCATGCAATAATATTTCGGACCTAAAAGGCTGTCCAGATGGACATTGAACCAAAGGTTTAGAGTTCAGACGAAAATAGAACTTCAAAGACCAGTATAGGACTTACGCAGTTTAACTAAAAAACGGCAGCATTAAGCACTTAATTGCCTAAATCTCATTAAAATGGAGAGGATGCATGTACTTTATTTCGTCTTTCAAATGCGTAGGTCGCCTATTACTATATCCCACATTCGGCAGTAAATACATCCTAAAATACACATATTTTTGATTGTTATTTCTTGTGGATGCAAACAAAAATCAGTTTCATATGGATTAAGAGCCTATCCGAAAAGTGTTGTGACCTATTGTAACTTTTACAACATGTCATTATTGACTTTTCGGAAAGGATCTAATTCTCTAACAGGATTTGTTAGTTCTCCTGCTTACAATAATTATATCTCGACGAGGATGTTGTCAATATTTGATATTTATTGATATGGGTGCAATTTCAAAAGTTTTGAGAAAAACAATATCAGTAAAAAAATGAAATGAATTTTTACGTTCACCAGCCGAGAACAGGATCGAAGAAGGCAGATGTCTGACACAAGAAAAACCGAAAAAATAACTGGGCTTCTGAAAATATAACTTTAAGAGCCGAATTCTGATCTTGCATTGTTAATTTTTGATCTAATTTTAACTAATATACTTTGAAATGTTGCACTACCAGGTATTCCTGCTCACGTGAATATCTTGTTTTTCTATAATTACGCTCCCTCAATAATGGCTGCAAGGTAGTTCATAGTGTTTAGCCCGTTTATTGACATTGGATACATGTTTTCGTTTCGATATTCCACAATCCTTTTTAGTAGTGGATATTTCTCAACAGCCTTGTTTTCATATCTGGAGACTTTTGTTAGAAGCCTTGAGATAAGGGGATTTTCAAAGCACCTTCCCCAATCTGGATTGTTAATTTTCTCATCATAGTAGCTGTGAATGAATGTCCGATAATAAAGGAATTTTTCATATTTTGAACGCTCTTCGAGAGGTCTAAGGTCCAGTATATCCGTAGTACAATCAATATTTTTAAGTACGCTAAATTCTTCTGAAAACAGCCAGTCTCTTGCATATTTTTTATAAAGATTTTGACTTATCCTGTATTTTATCGGGACCTTTAAAAAGAAATCAATTAACTCCGTATCCCAGAGTGGAATTCGCCATTCATACCCGAAAAATTCGTAGGCTCTGACTGAATTAACAATAAATTTCGCCTGCCTTTCATTAAAATCAAAAAATTCTATTGCATTTGCACATGTCTCATTATCTTTAATTTCTAGCCCGGTTGTTGATTTATTTATTTTTTCTTTAAAGGTGTGTTCAAGCTCAGATGGCCACTTCCAGAGATTGTAGTTTTTTTTCAAGGAATCAACCAAAAAGGTCTCTGAGTCATAACTTCTTGAATTATCGAGATAATAATGGGGAATATGGCTGCCTGCAAGCATATCTCCGCTGTGTCCTGGGACAAATGCCGAACTGTCTGGAAGTTTCCCCTGAGTTTTCAATTCTCTCAAGGCCAGAAAATCCTGCAGATGCGGCAGAGAAGATAGATTTCCAGCAAATGTTCGATAGCAATCGGCTTCTTTAGAATTATAACACTCGTGCCACTTTTGGGCTGTATACTTCACAAAAAGCCAGTCATACCCAAGGGCTTCTGCAACCTTTTTACTTATAATGGATTCTCGATTGCCTTTTCTTCCATAACTGATACAGGTAACATCATTCACTCCGAGCCTTTTCAACATTGCAACAATAATGCGTGAATCCAATCCACCACTTAAAGGTACTATCAGCTTTTTTCCCTGTTTCACGGTACTTTCAATCAGTCTTGAAAAAGTATTTACAAAGATTTGATCCAGCATTTCGAGGAGTTGACCCTCAGGCAATTCGTAATAATTTCTATGAAAAAATCTAAAGTAGCAGGAAGTTTTCAGACGGTTCTCCTTTTTGTGATAAATCAAAAATTCTCCGTTTCTTATCTGTTTTATTCCATCAAAAAGTGTTTCGTTCCCAGTTACATAGCCTACAACCATAAATTCTGCAGCATTTTCCTCATTAAAATGCTGATTAATTTTATCTTTTAAAAAATAAGCTGTGTCCGATACAATAAAATTATCTTCTTCTGTTGTATAAAACAGCGGGATACTTCTTAATTTGTCAACAGCACAAAATATCCTGCTACTCGTCTCAGCAACAATTGCAAATTCTCCGTTTAAGCGTTCGAGAATCTCGCCTATTTCTTTTTCCTTAATTTCATCTTCTCTACAGATTAAGGGATATATTAACTCAGCCAGTTTTTCTGGACTCAGGATCTTATTGTTGAAAAATACATTTCCTTTTAGAGAATATCTAACTCCGTTGAGTTTTACCTCTTTCCAAGGATAGTACTTATTAAGTAAGTTAATATTACTTCTCATTGCTGATACTCCCATAAATTGCCCTTTAATCAGCTTTTGTGTGCCTTTAGAACTATATTGGATAAAAGATATGAAACTTACCTGTAGAATCCAAAGATCAGGCTAAAGATACCTCTCCTTTCTTCATTCTCTAAGACGCTTTAAAGGATACGATCTTTGAATCGGTATCTTCTACTGTCGGAGGACTGGAGGCACGGGATCTTTGAGAAATTCTCTAAAAAGACTTTATGCTTTCTAAGCATGAAATTTACGACCTTGTATGAAATTTATGGTCTTAGTAGAAGGGTATATGATACTGGAAATGGATAACCTGATTGAAAGTTAAGAGGATTTTTTGAGATCTAGAAGGAATTCTTGAAAGTTATGAGAGTTTAAAAAGGAAATTTATCAAGTATGTTTGACAATTTAATTTATTTTTGTCAACTATACTCGAGTGTCTCCAACTGTATGACTTCTCAACAACTATACGACTTCTCAAAAGGAGTTTGTCAATCTAATCTAACGTCTTTCGTGGATATTTCCTGCTTTCATATTAATTACTTGAATAAGCCTTTTTGTGAGGGAAACAGTCGGCTGCAAAACCGCTTTACCTGCGGACGAATAAGTCTCTCCTTTGATGCTTGCCAGGTATTCCAGGGAGCTTATTCCGTTTATTGATAGCGGGTAATTTTTTTCGTTTCGATATTCCAAAATCATTTTTAGCAGAGGATATTCCTCAATAGCTTTGTTGTCATACCTTGTGGCTTTTGTTAGAAGCCTTGAGATGATGGGATTTTCAAAGTATCTCCCCCATATTGGATTGTTAATTTTCTCATCATAGTAGCTGTGAATGAATGTCCAATAATAAAGGATTTTTTCATATTTTGAACGTTCTTCCAGAGGTCTCAGGTCCAGTATATCCGTGGTACAGTCTATTTTTTTAAGTACGTTAAGTTCTCCGGAAAACAGTCGATCTCTAGCATATTTTATGTATAGAGTCTGATTGATCCTGTATTCGAGTGAGACCTTTAAATAGAACTCAATTAACTCCATGTCCCAGAATGGAGTTCTCCAGTCATACCCGAAAAATTCGTAGGCCCTCACTGAATTAACAATAAACTTCGACTGTCTTTCATTAAAATCAAAGAGTTCTATTGCACTTGCACAGGTCTTATTATCATTAATTTCCAGCCCGGATATTGATTTGTTTAGCTTTTCTTTAAAGGTATGTTCAAGCTCATATGGCCATTTCCATAGATTATAGTGCAGTTTCAAAGAATCTACAGAAAAGGTATCTGAGTCATATTTCGTTGAGTTATCGAGATAGTAACTGGGAATATGGCTTCCTGCAAGCATATCTGCGGTGTGCCCTGGAACAAATACAGAATTATCAGGAATTTTCCCCTGGCTTTTCAATGTTTTTACAGTCAGGAAATCCTGCATATGCGGCAAAGATGACAGGTTCCCAGCAAATGTTCGATAGCAATCGGCTTCTTTAGAGTTGTAACATTCATGCCACTTTTGGGCTGTGTACTCTACAAAAAGCCAGTCATACCCAAGGGCTTCTGCAACCTGTTTGCTTATAATGGATTCTCGATTGCTTTTTCTTCCATAACTGACACAGGTAACATCATTAACTCCAAGCCTTTTCAACATTGCAACAATAATACGCGAGTCAAGTCCACCACTTAAAGGAACTATCAGCTTTTTTCCCTGGTTTACTGTACTTTCTATAAGTCTAGAAAAAGTATGTACAAAGACTTGATCCAGCATTTCGAGGAGTTGACTTTCAGGCAGTTCGTAATAATTTCCATGTGAAAATCTAAAGTAGCAGGACGTTTTCAGAAAGTTGTCTTTCTTCTGATAAGTCAAAAACTCTCCGCTTCTTATCTGTTTTATGCCATCAAAGAGCGTTTCGTCCCCAGTTACATAGCCTGCAACCATAAATTCTGCTGCATTTTTCTCATTCAGACGCGAATTAATTTTATCTTTTAAATAATACGCATCGTCTGATATGACAAAATTATCTTTTGTCGTTATGTAAAATAATGGAATTCTTCTTAATTTGTCAACAGCACAAAATATTCTGCTATTTGTCTCAGCAACAATTGCAAATTCTCCGTTTAATCCTTCGAAAAACTCTCCTAATTCTTTTTCCTGACTCTCGTCTTCTCTGCAGATTAAGGGAGTCATTAACTCAGTCAGTTTTTCTGGACTAAGGAGCTTATTGTTGAAAAAAACATTTCCTTTCAGATAATACATTACTTCGTTAAATTTTATCTCTTTCCATGCACAGTATTTATTCATTAATTTTATTTCGCTTTTCATTGCTTATACCCCCAAAATTGACCCATTTATCAGCTTACATACATTTCCAAACTTGTATTGGATGAAAGCGTCTAGAAGATTATCAACTAGGATTCATACAGTCAACTGAAAACATCTGCTTTTTACATATACCTCTGAGATATTTTACGAAACATACCCTTTGAATCAAAGCCAGTTAGTGTGTCCATCGAAAAGTTGCTTCTTTACAATCAGAATTTCTGAAGAAAAAGAGGCATTGATAACCCCATAAGCGTCAACCGATCGAGTTAAATAAAAAAATACTTTTTGCATGTACAAAATCAGGATAAGGATCGAGAGTTCATTGAATATCTCATAAATGATAAATCTGTTAATTGTAGATGCGATGGGCGCACCCATAGTCTGCAGGATATCGCTTCCTAATACAGGCCTTAAGGTTTTGATTATGATTTTGGACATACTGCTTCCAGCTTTGAAATTTTGTGCGTCTAGATGACAATAAGACTGAGGCTTCTATAAACCTGAGGCTTGGTGCATCCATAATTGAGTAAATTTCAGTTAATTCGTCTCTGGATACATTTGTAGTTGAAGCTTGAAGATAATTTCAGCAAATCGGGGAAGAGTTGAAGGCATGAAAACCCTTAAGTCTCGGAAAATTTTTATTTTTAAATATTTCATACCAGGTACTTTCATCTCCTTCTAATCGTCGCTGTTTTCGAAAAGACCTTGTTAAAAGTCAAATTCCCCAAAACTTCCTCTTACTAAGATAATCCTTATTTACTTAAATTTCTTTTTATATCTTATATGTAAAAAATTTACACTGTGCGATTAGAGTAATTCCAATACCTATAAAACTTCAGCTGTCTTATATATCAGGCATGCAGGAGATTATTTTTATCGATGGAGGCAGCCTTCCCACGCCTGAGGGCCTCACGAGAGAGTGGGTAAAGGCTGCAGCTGAAAATAGGAATGAAGACGAAAAACTCTTTTCCATGATAAGGGAGGCTTTCCGGAGAAAAATTGATGTGGGAGTGCACGTCCCCACTTATCCCCAATTCCGAGACAAAATTGGACAGTTCCTGGATATTATCAAAAATGAAAAGAATTGTTATGAACCCTATGTACTAAAAGAAGAAAATGCGAAGATCCTTGAACTGGAGATAATTGACGAGGTTGCAAAGCAATACAGGGAAGAGACAGGAGAGACTCTTGAAGTTAGGGTTTGTGTTGCAGGCCCTACAGACCTGTATCTTCAAGCCTTCGGAACAATGGCTTTTGCGGACGCATACCATATCCTGGCACTTGACATTGAAAACTTTATAAAGCAGGCGTTTAAAACTGCGAAAAATTTCAAAATTAAGGTTGTAGCTCTGGATGAACCCAGCCTTGGAATTAATGATAGGATTCAGCTTTCTGACGCAGACATGATCTCTGCTCTTACCCTTGCTTCCACCTATGCCCGGAAACAGGGGGCTGATATGGAGATTCACCTTCACTCTCCTTTGAAGTATAAGCTCGTCTGCGAGACCCCTATCAATGTCATAGGCTTTGAGTACGCCGCGACCCCTTCCTATATGGACATCCTTGACAGAAAAGTGCTGGAGGACTCGGATACTTATATCAGGCTAGGAGTATCGAGGACCGATGTTTCCAGTCTTATAGGTATTGTCAATGAAAAGTATGGAGTTAATGCCTGGAAGGAAAAGGAGTACATGCAAAAAATAGTTACTGAACTTGAAACTCCGGATGTCGTAAAAATGCGGCTTGAAAAGGCTTCTTCCATTCTCGGAGGCCGCATAAAGTATGCGAGTCCGGACTGCGGGCTGGCTTTCTGGCCGGATCAGGATCTTGCTTTCAAACTGCTTGAGAATACTGCAAAAGGCATCAATGCATTTAATGCAGAAAGATCAGCGAATAAGTTCGACTGAATGAGTTTATTCGAGAGATTAAGTTCTTTGGCACTCTCTTTTTCATTTTTATTATTTTTTTGTATTTCCAATAATGCTTAAATTCTCATAGATCTACTAAGAAGATATGGAAGAAATCATCTTTGATGATGTCGGAAGCTATCCCCTTCCTGAAGGAGTTAGCAAAGAATGGGTCAGAAACGCTTTTAAAACGAGAGCAGAAGACGAAAAACTTTTTACGGTAATCAATGACGCCTTCCAGCAGAAAATAGATGCAGGTGTGGAGGTTCCTACCTACCCTCAGTACCAGGACATGAATGAGCAGTTCCTGAAGGTTATCCGGGATTCCAACTGCTGTGACAGTCCCTTTGAGGTTAAACTTGAGTGTGCTAGGATCGAAGAACTTGAGGCTATCGAAAAGGTTGCGAAAGCCTATAAGGAACAGTTTGGGGAGACCCTGAAGGTCCGGATCTGTGTAACCGGTCCAACCGAGCTTTACCTGAAGGAATTTGGAGGTACACGATATACGGACATATATTCTCTTCTTGCAAAAAGCGTGAACAATTTCGTCAGAAACTCCATGAGATCTGCAAAGCACTTTAAGATTGTGACGGTTTCTATTGATGAGCCAAGCATCGGGTTGAACCCTGAGCTTGCTTTTGATGAAAATGATATTATTTCTGCCCTTACAGATGCCTCTAAGTCAGCAAGTAAATGGGGAGCTGATGTCGAGATTCACCTCCATTCTGCTCTCTACTATAACTTTGCCTGCGAGGCTCCTACAATCAACGTAATAGGAATAGAATCAGCAGGTACGCCCTCCTATATGGAGCTGATCGACAAAAAAGTGCTTGAAGATACAGATTCTTTCCTGAGGCTCGGCATTGCGAGAACTGATATTTTCAGCATGGCAGGAATCCTTAATGAAAAGTACTGTACTAATGTCTGGAAAGATCAGCAATACCTTCCCGAGATTGTTACGGAACTCGAAACTTCAGCTGTTATAACAAAGAGACTCAAGCTTGCTTATAGACGTTTCGGTAACCTGATTAAGTATGTGGGTCCTGACTGCGGGCTGGGTTCCTGGCCTAACCAGAGAATAGCTTTTATTCTACTCTCCAATGTAGCGCAGGGTATCAGGGATTTCAGAGAATCTCTCTGATCCCGAGCCATTTTTTTCAGTTATTTATTCTGTGAGATATACACCAGAAAGCCTGCATTCTGGAGTTTATACTCTGGAGTTTATACTCTGGAGTTTGATGCTAAAACAAAAAGAGTATTGAACTGAACTTATTTGGCTGGAAGATTATGCTTAATTTTTTGTTCCAGTAGAATATATGTTGTGAAACGTAATATTTTTAAAATAGTTCGATTGATATTAAAACACAGTGGAAATAAAGGGGTTTTTTTCGATGACCACCTCTAAATTCGTCTTTATTTTCAGAAATCACTTCTTTATTTTCAGAATTCCCTATTACTGATTAAGTCTTCCGTGTCTTCTATCAATGTCATCCATCATATCCAGCATCTTACGAATAGCAGTCCGAATAGCATCAGACTGGCTGACAAATTTCTTGTTATCTCCCACATGCTTATTGAGGTCATCCAGAAGTTCCTGAGGGATTTCAACACTTACTTTTGGCATTAGAATTGCATCCTGTAGGTTTTTTATATTTATTGGGGTTTTCAGCAATTAATGTTTTTCAGGTATGACGCCTTTTTAGTAAGATGAGGTTTAGGGATAAAATTGCTGAATGAAAACTGCTGAGTTAAGAGTTCGGCTGATTGAAAAGAATAGAGCTACTCCTTTTCAAACTGTACAGTACCTTAGATTTCCATTATCTCAGTCTTGAAAGGAAACTCGATACAAAATCATTTCTTAAAACAATAAAGAAACTTTGAAAAAAATAAAATGAACTAAAAATTAGATAAAAAGATTAGCGGGCTCGAAGGGATTTGAACCCCCGACCTATGGATTAAGAGTCCATCGCTCTGCCTGACTAAGCTACGAGCCCACGCATTATTAGTCTCATTGAATGAGCGACTCTCACAAAGGAGGTTTTAATATTTATAGGTTTCGGAATGAGCATACGTTATCTTAATCTTTCCCAACTTGAATCCGTGTTTCATAAGAAGTTGCTCTTGAGATTTGAGATAATTTGTTTTTATGAAAAAGCTTTAATAAAAAATTAATTTTTATTAAACATAACTTTATATTTCATATGAATTACTATTCAAAGAGTATATTCAAAAGAGAAACCAGAAGTCTGGAAACCTTTTTTCGGACATCCTCTCTACTTTATTAATTTTCTTCTTTATATGCATTAAAGCAAAACGTTATATACAAGCGGATATGAATATGACCAATTAATAGGCTTATATGGAGCTCCGTTGGAGATCAATTAACCAAGTAGATTAAGTAGAATGCGTACTTCCTGAATTTGATTTTCAAGTTTAGTTTGTTAAGTACTGTTTTTACTCTTTTCTGTCGAGGAGCTTTCTTAAGCGATTAATAGAATTTTAAAGGAATGAACCTATGTTTAGAGATGAACGTACTTCTGTGCCCGTTGAAGAGGGCGAAACTTATGATGTAACTATTCAGGATATTGCTCGCCAGGGAGACGGCATCGCCCGTATCGAAGGCTTCGTAGTTTTTGTCCCGAATACAAGTGTTGGCGATGAAGTCCAGATTAAGGTCGAAAGAGTACTTCCCAAATTTGCGTTTGCAACTGTTGTCGAGTAAATGCAGGTTATGGAATCAAGTAATTAGATTGAATCAAGTAATTAGATTAAATGTAACTAAAGTAAACTAAAGGAATGGTTTTTTATGTTCAGAGAAGAAAGTCGCTCAGTCCCTGTCGAAGAGGGCGAAGTTTATGATGTCACAATTCAAGATATTGCTCGTCAGGGAGACGGCATTGCACGCATAGAGGGTTTTGTAATTTTTGTCCCGGGCACCAAAGTTGGCGATGAAGTCCGGATTAAGGTTGAAAGGGTACTCCCCAAATTTGCATTTGCAAGCGTTGTTGAGTAATGCAGATTATTAACCAATAATCACGTCAATTCCAACTTAAGTATTAAAGGAATGGTCTTTTATGTTCAGAGATGAAAGTAGCTCTGTACCTGTTGAAGAAGGCGAAATCTACGATGTAACAATCCAAGATCTCGCTCGCCAGGGAGACGGCATTGCACGTATAGAGGGTTTTGTAGTTTTTGTCCCGGGCACCAAAGTTGGCGATGAAGTCCGGATTAAGATCGAAAGAGTACTTCCCAAATACGGATTTGCCAGCCTCGTTCAATAACGGGACACTATACTAATGAAAAAGAGCGAGACTGAAAAATCATATCTATGATTAATTTTTCGGTCTTTTTCTATTCATTTCAAAAACATTAACTGACCTTCAGGATTTTCAATTGCGATAATAATGTTTCTTTGATTTTTCCTGACTTATTTTTTAATTCTACTGTATTCTATTCATTTTACACCTTTCCTGTTCTTGTTAACTAAAGTTTGCAATGTATTCATCCTAAGTTCCGGTTTTTTAAGCGCATAAGCTTCTCAGGATATCGAATTATGTGCTTATTTCTAAGGAACGGCGGCTCTTCGTTCTTTAGAGTGGGTTGGAAATAATTACTCAGTTAAAAAGTGACCGCGCCAAATAAATAGACATCGATCTTGAATATGATTTTCCAAACAAAATGTGCTCAAACATTACGTGTGTTGCACCCATATTTAGGAAGTGATTCAAAATTACCCAGTCGAAATAGCGAAGAGTAAAAAATAATTCCAAGTTTTCATTTTGAGAATGAATCTATATTTTCTTTTCTCCAAATTAACATCAAAGACAATATCTGTAATAGAAATACTTGAAATTATAGTTTCATCATTCCTAAGCACATGAACTGCAGGCTCTTATTTCAAAATCATAATCATCTGACTTATCGTACTTGTGGAATAGGCTTATGTGCTTAAAATTGAGAACTCAGGCTTCTATCTCTTGAATTATATTTCTTGAATTAATCCGACTCAGTATCAAAATCCAGTGATTTTTGCATTTCTTGATTGAAAATCTGAATTCGTAAGAAGAATTCAATCTCTAATCAAAATTAACATTCGATATCTAAAGACTTCAACAAAGAAGTATAATCACAAGGATTGTAACCAATTACAAAATCTAGTGATTTTTAATTTTATGTTCATCACTGGATTTTGGCACTGAGTCAGAAATCCTTCTCCGAATTTAAAAAGATAGATTGCCTTTGAGACGAGAAGTTTGAAAAGAAAGGAAAAAAGCTAAAATTAGGTCTTTCTTTATTATTTGGTGGATACTACTTTCAAAATACCGTTAATGTTCTCCTTCGGCCTTTTTGTTCCGCACTTCAATAAGGGTAAAGCAAACACGCTCATTGAATGAAACTAAGCATTAGTTACACAGGAGAATCCTAGATTAAAAAGTAAACATTTACACTTAAGGGCTTTCCTTGATTTCCATAAAATCACTCAATGTTTTATAACCACGGAAAACAAGCGAAAAAACGTATCTTGTAACTTAGTTTTCAATAAGTCCTCTTGAGCGCAGCGAAAAGGACCGCGTACTCCCGAGGCGCAATTCGGGTAGCGAAACTCAGCTGATAAAAAAGAGACAAAAGTAGGCACGAATGCCTACTCTGTTTTAAAATGTTTGATTATTGAGTTTATTTTGCTGGGATGATGAGAGATCTCTCACCAGCAGGCACGAACTCTCTCATGGCACCGCGACCGAACTCTCTCCTGGGTTCAGCGAAGTTGAAGGGCATGAGATCGTCAGCGAAACAGACCTTGATGAGCGGGTTGACGGTGAATGCGTCGCCGCGGCCTGCGTGGGCTGCCTGAGCGATACCTGCGTATCCACCCTGGTGGCCGACGTTCATTGCGTAGTTTGGATAGTTTGGACCACGGAGTTCGTCTGGGAGACCTTCGTCGCCCTGGTAGGACAGAACGTTTGTGGCACCGCACTGGTCCTGCAGGTCGTATCCGAAGAAGCCGAGACGGCCCCATGCTTCCTTGTGCAGGTACATGGAGAGGTACCAGCCAGAGAGACCAGCATTTGCGTTTGCGGTTGCAAGAGCACATGCGACACCGGCTGCAGCTGCGAGCACGGTTGCTCTCTGGGATCCACCGAAGTGGTCTTCAAGGGCAGTCGGGAACTTCTCGTAGGTCTCGATACCGTAGATTGTGGACTCGGTTGCAATGTCCTTTACGACGTCGAGAGTTGCCTTTACCTTGTTGCCTGTGCCGATGGTTGCAGCACCCTTGTACTTGTCGTTGATGTAGTCGACGTTGTAGTACACGTTGTTGTCGAGGATATCATCAGTATATGCAGCTGTTGCATACTGAGTGAACCCGACACCACCGGACATGTAGGATCCGAGCCAGATCTGGTCGTAGAGCATACAGCCTGCACCCACAACTTCAAGGGAGACCTTTGCTGGGTCGTCTTTCACTGTGCGGCTTGTCTGGATGATGTCTGAGAGGTGACCGAAGGAAAGTCCACCGGGCTCGTTAGGACCACGTGCACGCCTTGCGGGCAGCATTTCACCCATGGAAACCAGAGCTGCGTGCTTTGCAGCGAAGGACAGGTCAGCGACTGCTGCTTCACCGGCGCACATTGCGTATGCGGAGATGAAGGACATGCCGATCTGCATGGCTGCCCATCTGGAGGTCTGAGCACCGTCAGTTGTCCTGGAGACGATTGTTGGGATGTGGATTGCCTGCCAGGTGGTCTTGCCGATGGAGGCCTTAATCTGAGCTGCCTGTTCTGCAGAGAATTCCTTGTTGATGTTGATCAAGAACTGCTTGTCGATTTCGTCTGCAAGTGCGTCATCGCCTGTGAAAACTTTGACGTAACAGTCATCGACAAGTGCTGGGTGGGTCTCGACCATCATTTCCTGAACCACTGCTGCACCGGGCATGGCGTGGTTGAGGACTTCAAGGTAGTGGTTGATGGTTTCAGGGGTAACTTCCTTACCCAACCTCTTCTCGAGGGTCTCGTGAGCAAGGTCAAGACCGACGATACAGGTTCTCCTGATGTCATCCCACATCTGCTGCATTGCAGCGTTGTTTACGTAGTGAAGGTCATCAGGTTCTGCAACGATGTCAGTGCCTGAGATGACGTAAGGAGTAATTGCACGCTGACCGAGGGGAGCACCTGTGTGCATCATCGGGTTGTAGAATGCAATACCTCTCTTCTCTGCGATTTCCTTTCCGGCCTTAATCATTTCGGCCTTTCTTACATCCTGCGTAGGTCCAAGCCTCAGAAACTTTTCGGTCTTGCCAGTAATGTCCGTGGTGGACTGCTGGTTTGTACCAAATTCCTGTGTGAACTTGACTTCCATTGACTTTTTGAATTTAGAGAAAATATCTGCTGCCATTATGGTCACCTCATTTCGGCTGGAATCCGTATATTGTTCTCTGATCGAAGATTCTCTGCACCCATTCAACGACTTCTGCATCGTCTTTGAAGGCTACATTGTCCACACGGTAGATGGTAGTCCTCTTTGCAGCTTCTTCGTCAGACATGGGCTTGCCAAGGTTTACTTTCCTGTCGAGTGGAATTGCAACCTGGTCTTTGTCCATAATGATGTTGGCACCTTCGAGTCTTCTCCTGTCGACCATGTCGAACATGACGCCGTCTTCCTGAAGACGGACGGAGTGGCCGTGAACGGTTGATCCGCGCACACCACAGAGTGCGTGGTCACTCATTTCAGTTTCCATCTGGACCTTGGCGCACTTTTCCATGTCTCTTTCACGGGCTTCAACGATCTGACGGCCGGAAAGGGTACCTGGGTCTACACCTCTGAAATTGATTGCTGCAAAGTATGATCTGAAGTATGGGGTAGCTGGAGCATTGTACATAGAGTCAGCAAACTGTACGTATCTAACTCTGTCACCGGCCTTTGCGCCTGGTGTGGCTTCGACAGCTTCACGGGTTGAGCATGCGGGCTCTCCCATCTCTGCAAGTGGTGGGTGGGTGCTTGGGTAGTCGCTTCCTGGAGCACGGTGTCCGAGAACTGCGGTTAAGTCTTCGTCTGAAATTTCCCTGAGTTTCTCAAGTTTTCCAGACATATGTTTTCTTCTGTTAACGCCAACTGATGTTGCGCCTGGATAAAATTGTGCTTTGTATGCCATCTCATGCAACTCCTTTATGATCTTCTAACTGGTCTAATGTAGTCTTGACGTATTTAACGATTGAATTTAGTTTTTCCCTGGGACAAGAGTCACCGCGTGTAACCCCACTTACCATATCCATCACAATTCCCTTTGTACGAATATTTTCATCCCTTGGCGTCACTAATCTCGTCTTTATCCCTGCTTCTGCAAAATCCTCAAAATCTACCGGGATCTGGCTGACTACAATTGCCGGAATATTTGCCTGACTCAGGATTTCCCTAGCTTTCCTAATTACATGGTCCTTGATATTTCCGAGGTGAATAACAGCCAGCTTGTGCATTTCAATTTGTGCGACTTCTACCGGACTCAACACAAAAGACCCTGTCCTCATACCTGATTCAGGGATTCCGGAGCCTGAATAGAGTACCAGCACACTGACCTGAATGTTTTCTTTCCTCATGCCGTATGTGATCTCACATACCGGTTTTGTGATATGCCTCTGGCCGGGACTCATGGCAATAGCTACTACCTCGGCACGGCCGGCTTCAGAGAGAGTACCGCGTTGAGCAAGTCCTCCTCCTCTGCCAAGTCCTGCACCACATCGGCAGTCGACTACCTGCGTTTCCCGATCGAACATCATACCTTTTCACTCATCTTTATCCTTTTTCTCTTGCTTCTCTTGTTTTTCGATGAAGACGAGCTGGTTTGTCTTGGCTTTAGGATCTACCAGACCAAGCAAGCGAGGATCCGCTTCAGGACCAAGTTTGGCATAGTCAGTTACTGTAGGCTTTCTCCTGAAAAAATTTCCTTCCCTGAATTCAAAAGAGAATGGGAGCAATTTGTCGCATACTTCCCTGACCTTTTCTTTATCTTCGGCATTTGAAAGTTCAACCCTTATCCTGCCTACACTGATCTTAAGTTCGATAACCTGATCTCCGATCTGTATAGGCTTCCTTAGCGGATGTTCCACCTTTTCCCCAGTGCCCGGGCCGGAAGACACCTTTTCAGGCAGCCTGTTGCCCTGCACCATAACGCGGATTATCCCATCCACCTTGTAGAGCTCAGTCATGAGTTTCTGAGCTGTATCAGGGGAAAGGATTCTACTGGGAAAGATTTCGATTTGAATAGAGTTTTCCGTATTTGAAGCAGAGTCTGACATCGTTAGACCTTTCGAGTTATATGCTTAGAGCGCTCCTGCAACTGCCTTAATTGGCTCGCGGAATTCCTTAATTCCACCAAACACGTCACCAATGAGGCCTGATGTTGATTCGATTGTGAACATCTGAGTACCTGCATCCAGAGCTACTGCTGCGCATACGCAGGGGATTGCAAATCCTCTGGAGTGCCTGGTAACGACGTGGTTACCGTTGAAGACACCGGGTCCGCCGCCGCCGTAGATTGAGTGACTGAAGAATGAGAATCCTACTGCGACACCCTCTACTTTACCGTAGTCGCATCCTGGGAGACCGGTTTCCTTCTCAAGTATATCGTTGAAGTAGAGAAGTGTTGAGGAAACGTTCTGAGCTGCACGTCCTGCACCACAGTTCACAAGGGTGGCTGCAAGTGTACCGGCTGCTGCATAGGCGTTCCACATGGGGACATCATTTGCCTTGTAGAAGTTGTATCCGGAAGGTGCTTTCTTGTCAACAGAAATTACACCGTCTTCAATTGCCCTGGCAACTATGGACTGGACAACTGATCCAATGGTACCATTCTTGCCGTTTGTCTTTATGGTGTCATATACAACATTGTTGGCGTTGAGACCCTGGCATGCAAGACCGAGGAGCTGATGCCTCTCGAACATACCAACTGCGCCACCCATCTCGAAGATACCAGCCTGCTCATAGATAGAAGAGAGAGCTGCTGAGTTCATTGCAGACCGGCTTGTGATAGCTGCAACGTGGTTGGCCATAATGTTCCTGAGAGAGAAGCCAAGACCTTCGTTGTTCTGTGGGATGCTCAGAATGCTTGCAACGTTTCCGCCCATGAGATCCATTGTCTGTGGGTAGCTTCCCCAGACAGCGGCCTTCACTATGGGCGCATCGTACATGTCGGTTTTGAACATGTCCAGAACTGCTTCGGTAACTGCTGCTGCACCGACTGTTGTTGCGGACATGTAGTCTGCGCCGGCGATCATCCTGGACTCTGGGACCTGAACGAGCAGACTCTTTCCGCCCTTAAGGACCTTTACATTGGTGTCGTCGCCTTCGTCGACTTTAACTAAATCCTTTACCTTTGCTGCAAGTGCATCAACATTGCCTACAAGGTCGTAGTTAAGTCCGCGGCCCAAGATCTGACGGCCCTTTCCGCCCATCTTGCCGCTAGCAAGTGCGCCCTGAATTCCTCCAATGGAGATTGCAACAGATCTCTTGGTGTCCAAGATGATTTTTTTAATTGCTGCATTTCTTGTTGGAGCAAGTTTCATAATATCGACATTGCTCTCGAGCAGTTTTCCTCTGTCGTCGTAGATGTCTACTTTGTCAGACACTTTAATTTCCTCCTTAATTTATTAAAATCACTTTGGGACTGGTCACCTATTAGAGTGCTTTTGCACTCACAAATCAAGTACCGCATCGTTTTTAAGTGTCCACTTTCCCAATGAAATCTCATTCGTTTAGAAGGTACTTAAATCTTTTGTGTTCTCCGCTAGATGAATTTGTATCTTTTTTTAAACATGTTTTTATTAAAATGAAATTTATCTTTATGGAATTATATAAAAAAACGCTATCAAAAGAAAATTTAACTTTTAATATTACTTATCTCCGCCGTAAAGGTACATAAATACTTAACTAAATTATCTTTAGAGAAAGTAGGAATTTTATATTAATTTTTTATATATGTGGGTTATCCAACCTGATAATCATACCAAAAAGATTTAGTATTATCCTTGTAATACGAAAGTTTAATATGGAAGTAGTTGTCGATGTGGGCGGAAATCCCGGTGTAGACTGCAGAGGCTTTTGCAAATATTGCTATTTTAAAAAAGTTAAAGAAATTCAACCTCTGGGCTGCAAGTACTGTCTTCCTTTCAAGAAAGGGTGCGATTACTGCATCCGCAGTGTAAAGGAATCATACTCAGGCTTCAAACCTCTTCAGATAGTCCTGGAAGAAACTTCAAGAAAACTCTATTTCGCAAACGCAGAGATAGAAAAATTCACGATCAGCGGAGGAGGCGATTTAAGCTGTTATCCCGAATTGAAAAACCTTGTCGCTTTCTTGTCTCAATTCAAGACTCGGATACACCTGGGGTATACAAGTGGAAAAGGCTTCAGCAAGCATGAAGATGCCCTTTTCTACATAGACCATGGAGTCGCAGAAGTGAGTTTTACGGTCTTTGCAACTGATCCAGCTTTAAGAGCCGAATATATGAAAGACCCTAATCCAGAAGTTTCCCTGCATGTCCTAAGGGATTTCTGTGCTCACTGTGAAGTATACGGAGCAATTGTGCTCATTCCAGGGGTAAACGACGGAGAAGTCCTTGATCGGACTTTGAACGACCTTGAAATTATGGGTGCAAAGGGAGCTATCCTGATGAGATTTGCAAACTTTCCGGAAAACGGGCTGATCCTGAACAACGCACCTATTATTTCAGGCATAACTCCACACACGGTTCAAGAATTCACCGAGCTTGTACGCAGTTCAGCAACAAAACACCCTTCCATCAGAATTACAGGGACCCCGCTTGAAGACCCTTTAATTGGTTCCCCTTTTGCCATCCGGAATGTTCCTGAAGCCATTGCAAGACTCCCAAAGGTCACAAAAAAAGCCACTATTATTACAGGCCAGGTAGCAGCTCCAAGGTTGAGGGAAATCTTTGACGCTCTTGGAGGTACTGTTAACGTTGTTTCTCCGAAAAAAGATATCGGATGCCTCATTACAATTGATGATTTCAAAACACTGGACCTCTCTGAAGTGAGTGAGACTGTCCTTATTCCTGGCAGGGCTTTTGCGCATGATATGGAAATTAAGGAAGCCCTTAAAAGAGACGGAGTTGATAGGCTTGTTAGGAGGGGTCCGGAGCGTCTTTCTGTAGACGGAGAAATGTCAATAGGCATGACAAGAGAAGAAGTTCTGGAACTGGAGATCGAAAACTTCACTGAGCTTATAGGGCAGATAAACTCGTTAGGACTGCCTGTGTGATGAAAACGGCTAATCACCGAAAAATTTTCAATCTAGAATTAAAAAATGCCATACTTTCTAAAAAAACATACAATTCTTAAAGTACAGATAATCAAACAGATACTCTATAAATAGCATTATAGTTATATAACTGACATTCCGCAGATGTTTGCTAAAATTCAACAATTTTTCACGCTATCGTTTTTTCTGAAAATTGCTTTTCCT